>ENA-OSEY01002904-OSEY01002904.1-marine-metagenome-genome-assembly--contig:-NODE-2904-length-10771-cov-3.783243_pt1 | contig 10771 bp, 11 predicted proteins | sample MGYA00248465_ERZ534230 | MGnify/ENA primary metagenome ERZ534230 (study PRJEB26409, sample SAMN06344110) | marine metagenome | isolation source: Sea water from surface | place: Atlantic Ocean:Southern... | reverse complement strand
CAACAATTTGAAAATCCTGCTAATCCTGAAATACATATGAAAACTACAGCTGAAGAAATTTGGGAAGATACAAATGGTAATTTAGACATCTTTGTCTCTGGAGTTGGTACTGGTGGTACTATTACTGGAGTAGGAAAAGTTTTGAAGAAAAAGAACCCAGATATTAGATTTATCGCAGTAGAGCCTGAGGATAGTCCAGTAATTTCAGGAGGCCAACCTGGCCCTCATAAAATTCAGGGGATAGGAGCAGGATTTATTCCTAAAAACTTAGATATTGAAATTATAAACAATATTGAAAAAGTTGGTAATCAAGAAGCAGTTTTAATGTCAAGAATGTTAGCTAAATTAGAAGGAATTCCGGTAGGAATTTCATCTGGAGCTGCCTTAGTAGGGGTAAAAAATTGTGCAAAAAAGGAAAAAGTGGGCTCTAGAATAGTGGTGATACTTCCAAGTTTTGCAGAGAGGTATCTTTCAACAATACTCTTTGATGGTTTAACTTAATTTTTGTTTTGGTGATTATTGGATAAAATAGAATTAGAGAGATATACTCGTCATATCCTACTTAAAGAAATAGGTGGATCAGGTCAACAATTACTGAAAAACTCTTGCGTTACAATGGTGGGAGCAGGTGGTTTAGGTTCTGTTATACTATATTATCTAGCTGCTGCTGGTATCGGATGTATAAGAATTGTTGATAACGATATAGTTAGTTTGTCAAATTTACAGCGGCAAATATTGTTCAAGGAAGAAGATGTAGGAAAAAAAAAGGTAATAGCGGCAAAAAAAAATTTATTAGACTTAAATTCTCATTTAAATATTGAAACCTTTGACGAAAAATTTAGTGAAAAAAGTAGCAGAAAATTAATAAAAAATTGTGATATTTTAATAGATGGAACAGATAATTTTAAATCTAAGTCATCTATTTGTAAAATAGCATTTAAAGAAACTATTCCATTAGTTTATGGTGGATTAAGTCAATGGGAAGGACAAATTTGTGTTTTCGATCCTAAATCCGCATCGATATGCTTTGGTTGTATTTTTCCAAATGATCCGGGACAAGAATTTGAAGACAGTTGCTTAAATTTTGGAATTATTGGCCCAACAGTAGGTGTAATTGGATCATTAATGGCCGCAGAAGTTATTAAGTTTTTAACTTCTTGTGGGAAACCTATTATGAATAAAATTTTAACTTATGATTGTTTGCAGGGTGAATTTCAAGAGTTTTTAGTAGAAAAGATTAATAGCTGTGATATTTGTTCAAACTTGAATAATGTTAGCTATTTAGAATAATATCAGGTGGCGTATGGCCATCAGAAAATGTCTTTATATTAATGATGACTTTTTCGCCCATTTCGATTCTTCCCTCAATGGTAGCGGAACTCATATGTGGCAATAAAAAAACATTGTCTAGTTCTTTCAATCTTGGATTTATATCGTTACCCTTTTCAAATACGTCCAAAGCAGCTCCTGCTAATTCTTTAGACCTAAGCATACGTGTAAGTGCATTTTCATCGATTATTTCCCCTCTAGCAGTATTTATTATATATGCTGTTTTTTTCATTAATTTTAATCTTCTTGCATTCATTAAATGATAAGTTGATGGTGTATGGGGTGCATTTATTGATAAAAAATCAATTCTTGCCAACATTTGGTCTAAGCTTTCCCAATAAGTAGATTCTAAACTTTCCTCAACTTTAGAAGGTAATCTGTTCCTATTATGATAATGGATTTGAATTCCAAATGCTTTGGCACGTCTGGCAATAGCTTGTCCTATTCGTCCCATTCCTAATATTCCAAGCCTCTTACCATAAATTCTATGACCCAATAAAGCATTTGGTGCCCATCCATCCCATTCATCATCTACTAATTTTTTTACCCCCTCTTTAATACGTCTAGGCACGCTTAGTATTAAGGCCATGGCCATGTCTGCAGTATCTTCTGTTAGAACATTAGGAGTATTGGTGACGGTTATTCCTCGTTTAGTTGCATTTAACACATCGATATGATCAAATCCAACACCATAGTTTGCAATTAACTTAAGCTTTTTTCCTGACTCTTTAATAAAACTCCCGTCAATTTTGTCTCCAATTGTAGGTACTAATACATCGCAATCTTGTACTATCTCAAGCAGTTGTTCTCTTGTTAATGGATGAGGTGAATTAGAAAGATTTACATCAAATAGCTCTTTCATTCTAGTTTCAACAGGTTCTGGTAGTTGACGAGTGACTGCTACTTTAAATTGTTTGTTATTCATCTTATTTTTAATTTTATTAAATAAATTAATTCTTTATAATATTTTGAGTTAAAAATTTAAAGCTAAAATCAAAAATGATCAAAAACCTTCTTCTTGTAATTTGTTTACTATTTATCTTTCAAGCTAGTATTTTGCGTTCTCAAGAAGCAAAAAAAGTAGGAAAAGTAACAGGCTTAGAAATACCTAGGTTTGTTTCTCTAAAAAAAAGTAAAACTTTTTTAAGGAGGGGACCTGACAAGTCATATAAAATTGACTGGATTTTGGAAAGGAATAATTATCCTTTAAAAGTAATTGCTGAGCATGAGCATTGGAGACAAGTAATTGATTTTCAAGGTGATGAGGGATGGGTATATTTTAGATTATTATCAGGAAAAAGGACCATAATTATTTCACAGGATGAGATTTTTTTAAGAAAAACTTCAAAAAAAAATTCTTATCCTATTGGAATTTTAAAATATGGGGTAATTGGAGAACTAATTGATAAAAAGGGGGATTTTTGTAATGCAAAATTTCAAAATTTAAAAGGGTGGATAAATAAAAATGAAGCTTGGGGATGTTAAAATCATTAGTCAGGGACAAGCATATAACCAACACTTCTTACAGTTTTTAGATATCTGGGAGATTTAGGATTTTTTTCAATTTTTTTTCTTAACCTATTTATATTAACATCGACTACACGTTCTCTTTCTAAATCTTTATAAGTATCACTATTAATTAGGTCTACTTTCACTTTTTTATTAAAATCATTAAAAATTTCTTTTGCAAGTTGTCGTCTGGGTACTGGTTCATTAACTGAATTTATTAATTTGTTAATCAATAGTCTTTCTGCTCTTGTCAGTGGTATTAAATAATCACCATTCCATAACTCTTGTCTTTTGCTATCAAATTTTAAGATTCCGATACTGATATCTTTAATAGATTTTTTTTCGCCAAATTTTTTAATTCTTTTTAATATACTTTCAATTCTCAGAATTAACTCTCTTGGTTCAAATGGTTTTGAAATATAGTCATCTGCACCAGTCTCTAAACCTATTATTCTGTCAGAAGTTTCTTTTCTAGCTGTTAAAAGAATTATTGGAGTTAAGTATTTATTTAATAATTTTTTTGTTAAACTAAGACCGTCTTCTCCCGGCATCATAACATCTAAAATAAATAGATCAAAATCAATCAACGCTGTATAACTTAATGCTTCGGATGCGTTACTTGCTGTAGAAACTAAATAGTTATTCTTTCTAAGATATTTTTGTATTAACTTTCTAATTCTTTTATCATCATCGACTACAAGTATGTGTTTTTTTTCGTTCATTTAAAAAGTACTTTCCTTTCAAATTGGAATTTAATATGTATATTCACTGGTACATTTAATTTTATTGATGCTGATTTGAATTAATTTATTTTAATTTTATTATTTTAATTGTTAAACTATAGCATCATTTTTTAGTCGAAAAAAGAAGGAATACCTATGCTTAAGGCTTATGATGACAGAGATGGACATATTTGGATGGATGGCAAGTTAATTCCTTGGAGGAATGCTAATGTACACATTTTAACTCATGCTTTACATTATGGATCTTCAGTTTTTGAGGGAGAACGTGCTTATAATGGAAAAATTTTTAAAAGTCGACAGCATTCTGAAAGACTTATAAAATCAGGTAATTATATAGACGTACCTATTCCATATAGTGTTGATGAAATAGAGGAGGCTAAAAAACTTATTTTAAATGAATCAGGTTTAAAAGAAGCATATATTCGAGCTGTATGCTGGCGTGGTTCTGGAGAAGATATGGGCGTTGCATCCCAAAAAAATAAAGTAAGAATGGCAATAGCTGCTTGGGAATGGGGTGCTTATTATGGTGATGCTAAAATTAAAGGAGCTAAGCTAGATATTTCAAAATGGAACAGGCCAAGTCCAGAAACAATTCCTTCTTTTGCTAAAGCCGCTGGTTTATATATGATATGTAGCATGTCTAAACACTCTGCTGAGGCAAAGGGATGCTCTGATTCATTGATGAGAGATTACAGAGGATATGTTGCCGAGGCAACTGGTGCTAATATATTTTTTTTTAAAAATGGTGAAGTACATACCCCATTACCAGATTGTTTTTTGAATGGTATTACTAGGCAAACAATAATTAATATCATTAAAAAAAATGGTTTTAAGGTTTTTGAGAGACACATAGAAATTAATGAACTTGAAAACTTTGAGCAATGTTGGTTAACAGGAACTGCAGCAGAAGTAACACCAGTTGGTCAAATTGGTGACTATAATTTTGAAGTAGGAAGCTTTGTAAAAGATTTAGTATCAGATTATGAAAATATTGTTAGAGAATGATTTTTTATATCTCATTTCAATTATAAACCTTCCTTTGGTAAGTTTAAAGATTTAGGAGGTATTTTTTTAAAATTGAAAATTACTAATAAGAGTGAAAAAGATATTCCTATTATAAAAGAATTAGTCTTAGATATTGTGTGTTTTCTTGAAGATGAGAAGCTATTTGAAATAGTGACTATTCCTTTGAAGGGGAAATCTCAAGAAGCAGATTTTATGATAGTTTCATCAGGCAATTCTTCAAGACAAGTATCATCATCTTCTGAAAAACTTTTGGAGTATTTAAAAATTAAATATGGAATTTTATCTAAAGTAGAAGGTTTAGAAACTGCAAACTGGGTACTTATAGATTCAGGCGATATTTTGATAAATATTTTTAGACCAGAAGTTAGAGAGTACTATCAGTTAGAGAAAATGTGGATGATATAGTAAAAGTATAATATAAAGATTTAAAATATGAAAATTTCAATTATAGCAGTTGGAAGAATTAGTAATTCTTTTGAATCAGATCTAGTTAATCGATATATTAATCGTTTTAATAAAATAAATAAATTAATAGGACTAAGCCAACTGCAAATAATTGAAGTTGACGATAAAAAATATAAAACTAAACAACAACAGGCAAAAAAAATATTAGAGATTATAAAAACAGAAACTAAAATCGTTATTTTTGATCAAAAAGGTAAAAGTATATCGTCTGAAAATTTCACAAAATATTTAATAAATCAGCGTGATAGTGGAGTAAAAAAATTGGTTTTTATAATAGGTGGTGCTTTTGGCTTATGTAGAAGTCTTTATAAAGAATCAAACGAAATATTTTCCTTAGGAAAAATGATTTGGCCTCATTTTCTTGTCAGAGTAATGGTAACAGAACAGATTTATCGTTCAGCATCAATTATATTGGGTAATCCATATCATAAAAATTGAATACATGTGTGAGCAAAAAATGAATGATAAAATAAAAAATCAAACCATTTTATGTATACTGGATGGTTGGGGTATTTCGAAAGTAACAAAAGGAAATGCTGTTAAATTAGCAGAAACACCAAATTTTGACTATTTATTGCATAATTTTCCAAATGCCAATTTAATAACATATGGTCCATCAGTGGGTTTGCCAAAAAATCAGGTAGGCAATTCAGAAGTAGGGCATATGAATCTTGGTGCAGGTAGGAAAGTACAAATGGATTTACCAAGAATAAGTCAAGCTTTCTCTAATAATTTCTTAGCTGAAAATAAAACATTAAATTCAACTATTACCAATATTAATAATAGGAATGGGGCAATTCACATTATTGGATTGTGCTCAGATGGAGGGGTTCATAGTCATGAAGACCATATTTTCGAATTAATAAAATACTTAAAAAAAAATAACTTAAGATTTTTATTACATATGATTTTAGATGGTAGAGATACTTCTCCAAAAAATGCATTAAATAATATAAAAAAAATAAAATTTTTCTTTGGTGACTTAGATTTTGTTGCATCTATATCTGGAAGATATTTTGCAATGGATAGAGATCAAAGATGGAATAGAACAGAGAAATTTTACAGAACTATAGTTTATAGAGAAGGAGAAAAATTTGATGATCCTGAGGCGTTCATCAAAAAACAATATAGTAAAGAAATTAATGATGAATTTGTTAAACCATCTGTTTCTATAAACTATTCTGGAATAGATTATAAAAGGGATGGTGTAATTTTTATGAATTTTCGTTCTGATAGAATGAGACAAATAACCCATGCTTTATGTGATGAAAATTTCAAAAATTTTTTTACTGATAGAAAGCCTATTTTTATTTCAGCAATAAGTTTGGTTTCTTATTCAAATAGCCTTGAAAAATTTGTAGAAACTTTATTTCCACAAATTGAGATTAAAAATACGCTTGGTGATGTTTTGTCAAAAATGGATTTAAAACAATTAAGATTATCAGAAACAGAAAAATATGCTCACGTCACATATTTCTTCAATTGTGGGAATGAAAAAAATTTAAAGGGAGAGGATAGGATATTAGTTAAGAGTCCAAAAGTTACGACTTATGATTTGCAACCAAATATGTCTATTGAAAATGTTACTGATCATTTAATAAAAGCAATCAATTCAATAGAATATGATTTTATTGTCGTTAACTTTGCTAATCCTGATATGGTAGGTCATACTGGAAATCTTACTGCTGCCGTAAAGGCTTGTGAAGCAGTTGATAAGGCCCTTGGAGATGTAATTTCAAATGTAAAGAAAATTAATGCTAATATACTCGTTGTAGCAGATCATGGTAATTGTGAAGAAATGATTAACTTTAAAACTGGACAGCCGCATACTGCGCATACTTTAAATTTAGTACCGATCATATTAATAACTAAGGATCAAAATTTGAAAATAGAAAATGGGATTTTGTCTGATGTCGCACCAACTTTATTAGATTTGATGAAAATAAGAAAACCTAATGAAATGACTGGCAGATCTTTATTAAAAAAATAAATCATTTACATTTTAAAGACTTGTAAACTTTTTATTTAGATTTTAATTACTAGATCTATTATGTAACCAATTGAAATAAGAGAATTGAGAAGGTAAATTATGAAACGTAGTTTGATTATATTAATCCTGGGATTTATTGCAGGTGGAATATTTTTTAATCAAATTGACAAAACAGCTTTAATGGCCCAGGCCAAAAACGGTTCAGAAGATAAAAACCGAGTTTATGAGCAGCTTAATTTATTTGGTGAAGTTTTTGATAGAATAAGGTCTGGATATGTAGAAGATGTTAATAGCTCTGATTTGATATCTGCTGCAATTAGGGGAATGTTAACTTCTCTAGACCCTCATTCAGGTTATATGCCGCCAGAAAGCTTTCAAGATATGCAAGTAGATACTAGAGGTGCTTTTGGTGGTTTAGGAATAGAAGTAACACAAGAAGACGGATTTGTTAAAGTTGTTTCTCCAATGGATGGAACACCTGCTTCAGAGGCTGGTATACAGTCTGGGGATTTTATAACTCATGTAGACGGAGAAGCTATCTTAGGTCTAACTCTATCAGAAGCTGTAGATAAAATGAGAGGTCCAGTTGGTTCTGAAGTATCATTAACAATAGTAAGAAATTTAGATGAAGAACCTTTTGATATAGTCATCATAAGAGATGTCATAAAGCTAACTGCTGCTAGGGTTAGAGTAGAGGATGATGTAATTATTGTTAGAGTTACTACATTTAATGAACAAACTACCCCTAATATCAAAAAGGGAATTAAAGAAAAAATTGACGAATTAAGTGGTAAAGATAATGTCTCTGGATTTATTATTGATTTAAGAAATAATCCAGGAGGACTTCTTTCAGAAGCAATTTCAGTTTCAGACATGTTTCTTAACCAAGGTGAAATTGTGTCAACCAGAGGAAGAAATAATGGGCAAGCAAAAAGGTATAGTGCTTCAAAAGGGGACTTAGCTGAAAATAAGCCTATAATTGTATTAATAAATGGTGGATCTGCATCTGCATCTGAAATTGTAGCTGGAGCACTACAAGATCATAAAAGGGCTGTCATTCTCGGAACAAAAAGTTTTGGTAAAGGATCAGTTCAGTCAGTAATACCTCTTGGTGAGAATGGCGCAATGAGACTTACAACTGCTAGATATTACACTCCTTCTGGTAGATCAATACAAGCTCTAGGTGTTGTTCCTGATATCATTGTTGAGCAATTACCTAGGCTCAATAAGGAAAAAGAAGAAGACGAACCTTCTACTAGAATAACAGAGGCTGATTTAAAGGGAGCTTTATCAAATGACCGCCTTTCAGATGAAGAAAAAGAGCTATTGGCAAAAGAGAAAAAAATCCAGTTAAAAAAAATACAAAGAAGAAAAACAGATAATCAATTATCTTTTGCTTTAGATGTAATATCTGGGCTTAATATTTATGGTAGAAATAATTGAGGAAATTTTCTGAAAAAAATTATAGGCCTTGTGTTGGTATAGTTTTAATCAATAATGGATCTATATTTGCTGGTCAAAGACTTGACTACAAGTCTGATGCTTGGCAAATGCCACAAGGGGGTATAGAAGAGAATGAATCTCCAATAAGAGCAGCTATAAGGGAACTTAAAGAAGAAACAGGTATAAAAAAAAAGCATATTAAGATAATATTGGAATCCAAAAATTGGATTAATTATGATTTGCCAAAAGAATTAATTCCAAAACTATGGAATGGAAAATTTGTTGGTCAAAGTCAAAAATGGTTTGCAATGGAATTCTTGGGATCTGATAGCGACGTTAATATAAATACAAAAAACCCAGAATTCTCTAAATGGCAATGGATGACCAAAAATAAACTTTTAGACAGTATAGTACCCTTTAAAAAGAGAGTTTACGAAAATATACTTTCACAATTTTCAGCTCAACTAAATTTAAAGTAATTAGTTATGTAGCTTTTCTTTGGAAATTATTGGAAAAAAAGTACTGTCTGAGTGTATTCCTAACCATTCTTGGCCCTTTACTAAAGAATACTCTGCTAAATCTAGTAGTCTGTAGAAGCTTTTTCTATCAATCTTTGCTTCGATGTTTTTTCTAACCATAATGTAAGGTGAGGGTTCTTGGGTCTTATCATTAATTGAAATACGAAAGGGATTTTTTTTACTTAAAACTATTGTTTCATCTATATTTGTAAAAAAAACTAAATAGGATTTGTTGTTTTCAGTTATTTTTTCAAAATCATTAGCAATAAAAGGGGCATCATCAACTATAATCCCTACTTTTTCAACTGGTGTAATCAAGAAGTATTTATTGTTTTCATTAATTAGTATGCTAGAAAAAAGTTTCACTAATTTCTTTCTATTGATTGGCGATCCACAGTAAAACCAAGTGCCATCACTTGCAATTCTCATATCAATATCACCACAATATATAGGATTCCATTTTTTTATTTTAAACTCTAAAGCATCGTTTGGTTTATTGAAAATGTCTCTTAAAAAGCTACTCTGATAATTTTTACTAGCTTCTTTTTTTTCCGGGGATTCTTTCATTTATATGATTTAATTTCTGAATATTATATTATTTCTGGACAAATCACTTATCTTTTTGCAACCCATTAGCTTCATGTCTCTTTCAATTTCATTTTTCATTATAGATAGGGCTTTTTCTACTCCTTTCTGTCCAGCAGCAGCTAGAGCATAAAGATACATTCTTCCACCTGAACAGGCCTTAGCCCCCAGAGATAGTGCTTTCAAAACGTGGGTACCTCTTTTAATTCCACCTTCGCATATAACATCAATTTTATCGCCGACAGAATCCACAATTTCTTTAAGTTGATCAAATGGTGCTCTAGATCCATCAAGTTGTCTTCCGCCATGGTTGGAAACAATTATTGCAGAGCAACCGATATCTACTGCTTTTTTTGCATCTTCAACACTCATTACCCCTTTTAAAGCAAATTGTCCTCCCCATTTCGAATTGAGTTGTTCCGCATCTTTCCAACTCATATTTTGATCTAGCATTGTTGAGAAATATTCGCCGATTGAAGTGACTGTATTTGTCCCTTCTTTGACATAATTTTGTAAGTGAGGTAATTCAAAAGGCGAGCTAGTAATGTGATTAAAAAACCATGAAGGCTTGAGAGCAAATTCAATCATACTTTCAATTGTCAGTTTTGGTGGTATCGTAAATCCTGTTCGAAGGTCTCTCTCTCTATTTCCTCCAGTAATTGTATCAACAGTAAGGGCTAAAACGTCAAAATTAGAATTTTTTGCCCTTTCTAACAAGTCTTGATTTAAAGCACGATCTTTATGAAAATAAAATTGAAACATTTTTGGAGCGTCACTAATTTTTTCAATTTCTTCTACACTCACAGTACTTAGAGATGATACACCAAACATTGTTCCAAATTTACTTGCAGCTTTAGCAACAGCCTTTTCACCTTCGAAATGAAAAAGTCGTTGAACTGCAGTTGGTGCACAATAGATTGGCATATTAATTTTTTTTCCAAAAACAGTAGTGGTTAAATCAACATCTTCTACACCTCTTAAAACATTAGGAACAAGATCAACATCATCAAAGGATTTAGTGTTTCTTCTGTAAGTTACTTCATCATCAGCTGCGCCATCTATATAATTGAAGATTGGTGAAGGAAGTTTTTTTTTGGCAAGGTGTTTAAAACTATTTATATTATGACAATTTTTAAGCTTCATATAAAAAATATTATCCTTGT
>ENA-OSEY01002902-OSEY01002902.1-marine-metagenome-genome-assembly--contig:-NODE-2902-length-10778-cov-5.501635_pt1 | contig 10778 bp, 4 predicted proteins | sample MGYA00248465_ERZ534230 | MGnify/ENA primary metagenome ERZ534230 (study PRJEB26409, sample SAMN06344110) | marine metagenome | isolation source: Sea water from surface | place: Atlantic Ocean:Southern... | reverse complement strand
GTATGATATAAGTTCACTAATACATTAACATCTACTTCACTGTTTTGTTGCATTTAGAAAGTTCCTCCATCTAGGGTCGAAGTCCAATGTGGCTTGTTAGTATATGTATTCGTTACAGCATCAGGTGATGTGCTCAAGTTTTGAATCGCACCACTCTGACCCTCTCTTCTTAAATTATTTGAATTGTTAAATGTTCCTTCAACACCAACTAGAGGCACTGATGTACCACCACTTACAGCACTCTCAACCACACCAAATGCATTTGTAGTGTCTTGCTTTACAATATCTCCTTGTGCCAGTGTAACCGCACCTGGTAGCGTTAGAACGACCTTAGAGATAGCAGTTAATACTTGTTTTGATGTAATTACAGGAGATGCTGGTGCGTTAGTAGATCTTTGTAGACCTTCACTATCAAACCAAACTACACCACCTGAACTAAAGTTACCTGACTGATAATAGATACCTTTAATATCTAAGAAACCTTTTGTACCAGTAACAACACTTGCTGAAATAGTTGCATCAGGAACATATGTCCATCTACGACTATCATCACCGTGTGTACCGTGATTTCCTACACCAGCAGTGCTAGATGCGATTGAACTATCATCTAATCCAAAGAAACCATCAGTTGAGTTTGCAGTTCCAATACCAGTATTATAAGTGAATCCAAGTCCACGGTCAGTATTAGTATCTGTTGCGTGTACAACTGTTATTTCAGTCTGTGTGCTAATACCTGCAATCGCTGTTCCTTGGAATGTAAGTGTCTTAGTTCCAGTATTAATTGCTGTAACTGTTGTAATTCCACTTAATGAAAAACTAGAGTGTAAAAGAGTATCATTGACTGCGATACCTGTTACTTGGTCAACTACAACTGCTGAGGCTCCATTTGCCATCGCTGTCATTACAGTTCTTGTACTTGTGGTGTCACCAACCATCATGATTGGGTCATTAACAGTCGTTTGAGTAGAGTTAACTGTAGTTGTTGTACCATCAACTTGTAAGTTACCCTTGATGATAACGTCACCTTCATTACTTAAACCATCTGGATATGGGTCAATGAATATCTTATTACCCTGTCCAGCTAGAGATGCGATTATATTATCTTCTATTCGGATGTTACCGAGAATAGTATCACCACCAACAAATAAATGATTATCAGCAATTACTTTACTACTAGTAAATCTTACGTTCGCTCCAGAAAATCTTAATTCATCTGTTCCATTTTCATCGTATTCTATCTTAGCATCAGCGGTGCCTGTGCCATCTGTACCTCCACCAAATCCTAAGAAAGTATCATCAGGTATCATTACCTCACCAGATCCATTAGGATTAAAAATTATATCACCATTATTATCAGTAGAAGATAATGTATTAGAATCTAAAGTTAAATTATCTACATTCCAAACATCTATCTTTCTATTGTTATCAAGTATTGCTACAATACCACCGTCACTATTTCTTGTATTAGTTACACCTGCCAATGCACCAGGTGTATGCTCCATCATAGATGTATAGTAAAATCCTCCAACTGGATTAACGTTTGTACCATCATCTCCTAAAAATACTCTATCTTTGTATTGATTTGTTCCACCATATTGACCTACACCAGTCACATATGCCATTTCACCCCAATTCAGACTGCTTGGTTTCGCAGTTCCAGAGGAGCGTTTGATTCTAATAATACTAGCCACTTAAAAATTTCCTCCGTTGATGTCTAAGTTCTGTGTTGCACCTGGAGTCAACTCCAATGTTGCGTCAAATTTTTTCGTCAATGCATTATAAACTAGTACCATCCCATTTTGTGGATTGACTACGTTAACGTCACTTAATTCTGATAATGATAGAGTTGCAGCACCTGCTAGTGAAGAAATCACTTTGGTTGCATTCTGTTGTCCAACTCTTACTTTGATATCTGCCATCTAAGTTAGCAATTCAGATCTAAAAAGTATTTATATTTACTAAGACGTTATCTTTGAAGCAAGGTCATTTAACATAGATTTCAAAGTTTCTAACTCTGTTTTCATAGCATCAATCTCTGCTTGTTTATCATAATTTATTCTTCTATTGATCATATATGTTTCATAACCAGTTTTATCGACACTGATTATTGCATTAGTTTTTTCATCACGAACTAAATCTTTGTGACCCTCTACTGGCATCATAATAATATCACTCCTAAGATGTAACCTTTTACAAATGCAATACTCATAAGTTTTAATAAATTCTTCATCATGCTAATGCAATAACTCTAAAGTCCTTAAATCTAACTGGTGCAGACTCATTAGTTGAAATCATAACAATTTTAATTGTGAAACCAGTAAATTGTTCAAGATCATCTACAGAGAATTGATATTCAGAGAATCCATTTTCAATATCAGCTGAAACAAATGCATCAGGTCTACCATCATTATTTGCAACATCAATGATATCATCACCAAATCCATCTCCATCAGTATCAATTAAGTTTTTGTAACCAGGAAACGCTCTGTAAGTTGGTGATACTACAGATGAATCTGCAGTAAATAATCTGTAAAATACCCTGAAGTCTGCTTCTGGTGGTCTATTAGCACCAATCAATACTTTTAATGATGTTGCAGGTTGTTTTAATTCTACAGGTTGTGTAACAAACACTGATCCATGAGGATCATTTAATAATTGATTCGCTCTATTATCAGTTGCATAATTTTCAATTCCCACTGGATTGTTAATCTTGTTTCTTCCGTATATAAATGTTGCATTCTTTAAGTCAACTGCAGGTGATAAATTCTCATCATCTGATGTCATTGCTATATTTAAAGCAAGTGATTTTTGTTTAGGGAAGAATGTTAATTTGTCCTCATTTATTGTTGATGCAATCAATCTTGGAGTATCAAAAAATACTGTCTCACTGAGTGAAATATCCACAAATCCCTGATCAACATATGATATCTCAGTTCCATTTGCACTTGTACCACTAATAGTTCTAATACTTGTTACAACGTCAGTGGTTGCACCTGGTGTGATGAATACCACTTGTGGTTCAAATGAAGTATACTGGTGATTTTGAGATATTCTAACAGCATCTCCACCTGCTGCTTTTTCATCTGTAAAACATAATAGTGAATTACCAGTTCTCTGATTCAATGGATCTAATGCAGTTCTATTAAATTCAAGATAGTAATTATCAATATTAGATTCATTAACAAGAGTTGTGTTGGTTGGAACTGTAAATGTTGTGTTTATACCAGCAAGTGATACTCCACCAACCTCATATGTTTGTATACTTGCACCCTCTGGATGTGTCAATGCTACTGTGTTTAATACACCTCTTGTAAGAGTTAGTTCACCTGTACCAACAACATAAGAAACAATTTCCTCTTCAATAAGTGCCTCTCCTCTGTCAGTTGTTATACCTGAGAATGTGGCAAATGGTGATGTGTTAGCGAGTGATACAGTTGTGCTTTCTGCTGTCAAAGATGATGTAGTCGGAACGATTGTAGTATCTGGTTTGACATTTTGAATTTCAACTTTATTTGTTTGACCATGATGAGCATGATTATATTGAGTTACTTCAAAAACATTACCAGTGAATAAATCACCATTAACTGTTGAATCCCCGTTAATTGTTACATTTGTGACAACTGCTCTTGTATCATTACCCGCACCATACTGAACTAGTGGTTGTCCATTTGTGAATTTTTCACCTTGAACATCAGTTAGATAAAGGGTATCAAATGTTGTGTTTATTGCAGTGACAGTGAATTTTAATCCTCCACCTCTAGATACTTTTGTGCTTGTATTATCAACGGTTAAAACATCACCAACTTGATATCCAGTTCCAGCAGCATTAATCGCAACTGCAGTGACCACTTCACTTGATACAGTAACATTAACTGTGCATCCACTTCCACTTCCTGTCAAAGCAACTGTTGGAACAGCAGTTGAACTACTAAATGCATATCCAGTTCCACCAACAATAACCTCTTCAGTTGAAATAGGAGCACCTTGTCCTTCAATAATACCAGTTACACTTTGATCTTCTGCGTCACCAGCAGCTCCTGTACTTACTTTTCTACCAATTGGTAAATTAGCATTAGTTCTTGTTCCACCGCCAGTTAGAAGAACTTTAAGTTTTCTTGGTAAAGTGCGAATTGGATTATTTACAACAACTTGTGTATTACGATTACCTGGTTCAATGGGTGTATTGTAGAAAGTAACAGTTCCTGAATTTACAAATTTTGCTTTACGAAGTTTAAATGTTAAATCTTGGTTTTGGCTTGGTGTCCAAATTGTACCATTTTGTGATTTAAACAAACTACCACCTAGATACTGTTTTGATACAACAACGTTTTGAACATCAGGTAACTGAGTTGTTCTAATTGATTTTTCACCCATTGTCGCTACCCACATATTATACTTGTCAGATGATGGGCATATGAATACTAAAGCATACTCTTCATCTGGAGGCAAATAAACTGGCGATGGGAACCTAATAGTTGTTGGAACTGAAGCATCATTAGAAACATTAATATCTTCTGGACTTAATATAACCTCTGCATAATCCTGTACCAGATTAAGTGAAGGTATACCTAATTCAACTGTTCTAAGTTGTACTGTTAGTTTAGCAGTATCATCTTTTGATGAGAAATAAACATCGAATGATGTTAAAAATGCACCTGTTTCATTTACTGTAAATGATTGTGCTAGAGGGTCTCTTCTTCCTCCTCTTCTCCTTCTTCTAGGTTGTCTTCTTCTTCCTCTTCCCTCATTTCTCCTAGTAAATCCACCATGATCCCTTCTCCATCTTCTTCTTCCTCCTCTTCTCCTTTGAGGGACTCTCTGTGTTTGTGTATCCTGTCTTACTCTTACTTCCTCTGTAACGTTGACAACAATTTCATTCTCTCTTACTGGTGGACGAGGTGGATTTCTTACTTGTACTACATTATTTGTTTGAGTAAGAACAACACCTGTTCCAAGATAAGTTCCCGTTGCACTACTTGCTAATGGTAAATCTGAAGGTAGTGGTATTGAACCATCTACGGTTGAGGTTACTTTAAATGTTTTTGTACCTGAAGTAAATAAAGTTGGTGGTTTTGGTGTTGTATTTGCATTTCTAAAGAAAAATGCTCCAATTACATCTCCCCAGTTATCAGAGAATAAATTAATACTTGTTACTGTTGCAACAGCACCGCTAGTTACACCAGTTAGTTTTGCACCAACTACCACATATCCATAATATTTTTCTAAGTTTGCAAGTGCAGTAACATCCACATTAAATAATCTTGATGTTGCAGAATAAGTTTCTGATGGTGCTGGTCTTGAACGATCATATGGATCGACTACATATTTTTCAACGTTTACATTGGGAGCACCTAATCCAGCAGCAAATTCTGGTCTATCTGTATCTCCAAATTTATGATTTGGTGCTTGTGATCTCATCAAACCAATTTGAGTTCCACCAAGTTCAACTTTAATATCTTCTAAAACAGTAAATGTACCTGATGACATTTCTATTTCTGTAATTTTAGGAACTATATCAGGAACTCCACTATCTAAGAAATGATAATGTCTTGTGAATGGTTTTAATCCACTTGCTTGGAAGTAAACATTTCTAGACCTCATAAATGGATCTGCATCACTGGTGATTTTTGTACTTTCTACATAATCTTTCTCTTCTGATGGTCCGACTAAAGTATTTGAAAAACTTGTTTCAATTCTTCTTGTAACTCGTGTTCGACTGGTAATATTTCTTGTTCTTGTTCTTACACCTCTTCCTGTTCTAAAACGACCAAATCTTCCAGTTGTTGTGGATGTTCTACCTCTTGATGTTGTATCCGAAACAACATTTGAACGCTCAACCCATCTTGCACCTGTAGATTCAGTTCTCTTATTATCAACATATATTGTTCTTGACCAATTATCAGATGGAGGATCTAATTTGACAACACCATGAAATGCTATGACATTAAATGGGTTTACATTTTCAACTCCTGTAGCTTGTGGATTTTCTATCCAGTCAACCTCTTCAAAATCAAGAGTTATAAGATCTCCTGTTTTTTTACAATTAGGATCAAGAAGTTCTAAGTTTGAATTAAGATCAGCAGTTGCAACATCAATAGATGTATTTAATGCTAATTCAGGATTCATTGACCAGAAATCAACTGCAGGTATCAATTCTTGATTAACAACATCAACATCACATTTTGAACCACCCTCTGGATTAAAATCAATAAATGCCCTATCTTTAAAATCATTTACAACAAAACCAGATTTAAATCTATTTAAACCATCTGCATCTCTTACTTGGAATGTGTTAGTTTCTAACTCTAATGCACTTAATGAGGTGATTCTTTCTAAATTTTCAATTCTTTGTTCTAGTTTACCAATATCACGCATCGTATATCTACGATTGTCCTTCATTCTGATAATTGGTTCTCGAACTACATCATAAAGGAACGGTGGCAAAATAATTTGTGCAACCTCCATTGCATCACTATTAACAGATGGAGGATTAGGAGTATCTGAAGGTTCTCCTTGAATATATCTTACCTCTTCATCTTTAGTGAGGACTAATTTATCAATCCTACCTTGGAAATATGAAAGACCTAATAATGAACTTTCATTAGGTGTTATAATGAATGGATTACTTTGTTCAAATGTTCTAGCACCGAATGAAAATGGTGACACATCTCCAGAGGGAGTGAATTTATTTACTCTAGGTCTAAAATCAAGAATATCAGATGCAGGTATACCATCTATAATTGGTAAATCGCTTGTATATCTCTCTAAAGTATATGAGTTAACACTGAATATGTCACCAGTAGTGGCACTTGATACTTGATATCGATCAAATATAACCAAGAGTTTTTTGGATGGTATTGCAGATTTTTCTTTTCTAACAATTCTTGAATAATCAGAATACTGTTTATTATGACCTTTTTCTAATATAAAATTACTTGTTCTATCAATGTAATTACCAACAGTTACTCCCTGTAAGATTGTATCAATTGATGATTCATCAAATCTAACAATTTCACCAACTGTGAATTTACTACCATTTAAATATACAAATGTTACCGTATTTGAAGTAGCAGAAACTATCTGACCTATTGCACGACTATTATCACCTCTAATTAATTCACCAACTATAACATTTGTATTCAAACTTAGACCTGAAACAAAAGTTAGTGAATCTAAAACAGGAGTTGAAGTTGTTTTTGATTCAAAAATACCGATGACTTTTACAACATCAGGAACATTTAACGATATCTCATCGTCTTCTATTCTTAATCCATAAGCGTTACTAAATGTGAGTCCACTATTTACATTTGATATTCCTTTTGTTCTTGTAATTTCTAAAGTTTCACTTCTTACATAATCTTTAGTTTTACTTGTTACTCCTACCTTTTTAAGAGTAACATTAACTGTTGCATTACCACTTGATTTAGATAAACCATCAAATTGTATATTACCACCTCCATTTGATATGGTTACTTGATCTTCAGTTAATTTTTCTGTTGTTCCATCTGAATAATGTATTGAATATCTTTCTGCATCGAAAGGTTCAAAAAATACACTTGTTATTCCAACACTAGCATTTAAACCTTGAGTTGATGTGAAAGATATTGAACTAGAATTTATTGCCTGATTTGTAATTTGTCTGCTAATAATTAAATTTGAATCAGATAAATTTACAGTTGAAACATTTTGTTTTGGTAATTCAGCAAATATTCCAGAATCTTCAAAATTTTGAACGAATGGTACTTTTACTCTAAATGGAGAGGATGTTGTTTTGTTAGTAGCTGCAGTGACACCAAGGTTAACACCAGTAACACTTGTTGTTGCTGCTAATGTTAGAGTTTTTCCATCTGTAGATATATTTGTTATTTCATTAAAACTAGGAACACTTCCTTCACCATTATATGCAATGATAGATCCAGTATGAATACCAACTTTCCCTGCAAAATTACGATTTACTGCAGTTGCTGCAGTTCCTACGATGTTGATTTGGTCTGAAGGAGAAAAACCAGGCAACACACGATCATATAATACTGTATCTGCACTAAAATCAGATGGTAATGATGCATCTAATCCATCTGCATCTTGAAATACCATTTTTACATCATCAATAGTAAATGCAACAATATCTTTAACTGATATAAATTGATCCGTTTGTTTCTCGTTGATTATTATTTGTTCACCCTTAATAAAAGTACCTGTTGTTTGTGATAATGCTATTTCATTTGAACCTGTAGAACCTGCATTTTTAGCAGCATATCCGATTGCTCCACTTGACAAACCTCTAATTCTCGCTCCTGTAACAACTTGACTTCCTGTAAATGCACCACATTTTAATATAGTAAATGTTTGAATATCGTAAAGATGTAAGTCAAACTCTGTACTTGCACCAGAATAAGAAGCATCAGTTACAGCATATGAATATACTCGTGCTTGTCCAACCTGTAAACCATTAGCAGCATTTGAACCACTTTTTCTTTTACCGTGTAGTGAAATGACATTAGTTCCAGTACCACCAATATTAATAAAAGGAGTTCCTTGTACATTATTAACTCTTAACAAACTACCCATTTTGAATGGGATTGATAATGTATCAATCGTGCTTGTGGTTCTTGGTTTATTAACATCTAAAACAGTAGTTCCTGATAAATCAACATCGAATCCCTTAACATATGCTCTACCTGGAGATAATTTAACACACATTAAATCAGCATCTGGAGTATTACCTTCATCTGTTAATCTATCATCAGTGAATAATCCATCGTTACCTCTCTCATCATTTAATGATTCTTGAAGATTAACTCTAAATGGTTCTACTGAATAATCTCCAGATTCATCAAAAGTCCTTTTTGCAAAATATTTTTTTATCTCACTATAAGTTGATGAATCTTGTAATCTTTTTATTTCACCAGCATCAACTCTCATTAATTCTACAAAGTTTGTATCCTCATAGTCTGTTAGAGCTTTTTTCGCAAGTTTTACTGTTATTTTAAATCTATCTGCACCTGGTGCTGCAAAGTTTGTAAATCCTTTTGCATTATCATATAAACTTGGATCATCATTTGAATTTATTACTTCTTCAGATATATCAAAACCAACTCTATAAGATGGTTCTACAGAATATGGTTCTAAAATTATTAAAGATGATTGCACATCTACAAAACTTCCACGTAAGAAATAAACACCAGCATTGACACCAAAAGCACAACCAGTTGCAGTAGCATTTTCTGATGTAAGTGTTAGAACTGTTTCACCTATCGTTAAAGTTGTATTACCATATGTTAATGGTTCTTCCAATATTAATACTTCACCATCTGGGAAAGCAAGACTTTCACCATTTGTCCCTGACTGCTGATACTTTATAAAAATTGTAATATTATCAACACCTTCTGCTGGTGGTAAAATAAAATTCTTTATTGTTGCTACAATACCAGAATTTTGACCTCTAACTCTTGTTCCTCTACCTTCATTTGCTGCTATCAAACTACTTAAATAAACTGAAACATCAATGCCAAGATGCACATCGTTTATTTTTGCAGAAAAATATGTACGATCTAGTTCAATGTTACCAGGTATAACCATTGAACCTTCTTTAAATATATGCTTACCAAAAGACTCAACCTGATTTTGAAGAAGTGACTGTAAACCAGTTAACTCCCTTGCCTGAACTGGATATCCAGGTTTGAATAGTATTTTGTAAAAATTATCATCCTTATTAAAGTCATCATAATAAGGTGATATATTTAAGTTAGTCTTTTGTGGCATTTTTAGAATTCGAGTATGATTTTAATGTCTTCCTTTTGACGAGAGTTCCTAACAATTAAGGGTCTGTTATCCAAGTAAACAACTTCTCCTGACCCTTTATTTATCTCAGAATTAGAAAGTCCTGAAATAAAGTTCACACCCAAGTTAATTAATTTATTACCTGTGGGATTTGTTGTGATACCTGAAAAATTACGAGAAATAGCACCAGCAAAGAATGAAGACTTACCTTCAATATTATTAGCACCAATAACTGATTCAAAATCATATATTCGACCAGCGGTTGAAATACCTGCGTAATCAGTATGATCATATGATGTTCGATTAAAGTTCAGAGATCGATCTCTGAAATACTTTAACACTTTAGTTTCTGAATCATATGACGCAACATACGCTGTGGCATTTTTTCCTGTGTTTGGTGAAACAGTTAGAACTTGTTTTATTTCTTCACCAACTTGAGGTACACCAGTTACGGTGTCAAATTTGATTGCCTGTAATGACGAATATGTATTATCAGTGTAGGTTACTGACGTTCCTACTTTTGTAGGATTTTTTACAACTCCAACCTGAGAAAATTTTGTATCTATTGGAAAATCTTTTGTTGAATCATCAAATCTGGCATAAACAATTACTCTATCAGTTCCTAACTCTGTGTATACATCGTGTCCATGACCCAAACCTGGTGGAATAATAGGAATAAGTTTTGCACGACCAGTTGATGTACTGACACCACTGCTTAATGTTCCTAAGTCAACTATTCCATAACTATATCCTTTACCTCCTGCACTTACAACAGCGTCAGTTATTGTACCATTTATAACATCAACTCTTGCTTTTCCACCTTCACCATCTCCAATTATATCTACCTCTTGACTTAATCCATTTGCATAACCACTACCAGCATTTTCAATGTAAACATGTTTAATTTGGTTTTGGTTTACATTTGAATCTCCATTTTCACGAACTGATCTTATTTGTGAGTCTTGACTGGAACCCCAACTATTCGGGACAGTAATAAA
>ENA-OSEY01002901-OSEY01002901.1-marine-metagenome-genome-assembly--contig:-NODE-2901-length-10779-cov-3.722295_pt1 | contig 10779 bp, 10 predicted proteins | sample MGYA00248465_ERZ534230 | MGnify/ENA primary metagenome ERZ534230 (study PRJEB26409, sample SAMN06344110) | marine metagenome | isolation source: Sea water from surface | place: Atlantic Ocean:Southern... | reverse complement strand
GTTCAGACGTGTGCTCTTCCGATCTTTCGGGATATTTAAAAATACAAGATATGGTTACACGAGGTGTTATTATGAACATATTTTCAATTATCTTAATTACACTAATGGTATATCTAATATTGCCTATTGTTTGGGGTATAGAATTATCTTATTTTCCTGATGCACTAAAACCTTAATTAAATTTTTAAGTTGTAAACTTTACAGAAACAATTACTTACTCAACTGTAAAGTCAAAGTATTTATTTGGGTAGGGTTCATTTATTAAAGTAAAATGCCACCATTCTTTATCATAGGGTTTAAATCCAAATGTTGTCATTACGTCTCGAAGTTTTTTTCGATTTTGTATTTGATTTTTATTAAGATCTTGAAATCCATAATTTGAAAGATCTCCAAAAAAATCCCAGTTCCCTCCCATGTCTAATTTTTTACCTCTGCATTCTCTAGATAAATAAACTAAAGTCAAATCAACAGTACTTCCCCTGCTATGTCCACTTTTACTTGCTATGAATCCTAACTCGAATAACTTGGCTTTAGATAAATAAGGATAATATTTTGATTTTTTTAATGTGTCATTTTTTACTCTAGACCAAGCGATGAAATTATTTACGGCGCGTTGAGGTCTATAAGCATCATAGATTTTAAGGCCTAGACCTTCGGGCTTTAATTTTTTTTGAACTCGCTTTAAAGCTTTAGCTAATTCTAAAGTCCCTATAGCTTTCTGTCCACTCTTATAGCCTTCGACCTTTTTACCTAAGAAATTATCATCCTTGGAATAGCGAAGGTCAACTATCAAATTTGGAATTTCATTTTCTAAGAATACGAATCCTTCTGGAAGTGTTTGGCCACTTAAATGAATAAATGACATAGATATAATTAATACAACATTAATTCTGAACAGCATAATCTAGTATTGATGATCTAATATTTAAATCATATATTCCTCTTTGAGTTCTATATGGATATACTCTATTAGTTAAAAGAATAAGAAAAAATTTATTTGTAGGATCAACCCAAACCATTGTTCCAGTATAACCAGAATGGCCAAAGCTTTCAGGACTAACCATTGCGGAAGGGTATCGCTCCTTGTCATATTCTACAGAAGGTTTATTAAATCCAAGACCTCTTGGGTTAGTTCCATTTGGGAAGGTCCTTTTTGTAAAAAGCGAAATAGTTTCAGAATTTAAATAACGTTTTTCATCATAGAGCCCATCTTGCATTAGCATCTTGGCTAAAGGGAAAATGGATTTAGTATTAGCAAAAAGACCAGCATTTCCAGATATTCCACCCATAAGGGATGCAGCTTCATCATGAACCCACCCGTGAACAAGTTGTTTTCTGAAAATACTATCTTTTTCTGTGGGTACTATCTCAATTTTTGAAAACTTTTGAGTTGGTAAAAAAGTTATTCGATTTAATCCCATAGGCTCAAAAAAATGATAATTTAAAAATCTAGGAAATGATAAGCCACTTATCTTTTTTACAAGTGCTGGTATAAAAAAATAGATTAATCCAGAATAAACCATTTCACCTTGATCTGTAATATTTGTTTTTTTGATTCTCCTAAAAATTTTATTTTGATAATTTTTATGAACGAATAAACAGTCAATAACTTGATCCGGGAAATTAGAACTTTTTAAGTGAGAAAGAGTTTTTTTTCTAAATCCCCCATTTTTTTTATAAACTAAATTTTGATGAGTTAAATATGGAATCCAACCAGCACTATGACTCAAAATTTGTTTTAGACTGTGATTTTTTTTATTACTTCTTTTAAGCAAAGGGAATAAATTTGAAAATGGAGCTTCTAAGTCAATATTATAGAGTTCATAGAGCTTCATTAAAGCTAGTGTACTTGCTAAAATTTTGGTTACAGATGCTAAATCGTAAAGATCATTTGATTTAACAGGGATCAAAGAATCATATGTATGATGCCCATAAGATTTACTAATAAGAATAGAATCTCTTTTATAAATTAATATCTGAGCACCTGGGAATGCCATGTTCCGAATTCCATCATTGATGATACTATCAATTTTTTGATCAAAAGATAATTCTATATTTTTTTCATATTCTTGAGAGAAACATAATATATAAGTAAACAAGAAAAAACTATAAATTAAAACTCCTCGAGTCATCATAATCTTTGGTTTAGACATAAAATTATGAATCTATTCATTTTAATCAATTAAATAAATCTCCATATCTTTAATTTAAATACTAATACCTGTTTTTCAAGACTTGGCTATTTATGTTTTCTAAACGTATATTTCTAATTTCTTTATTTTTTTTAGGGCAAATACTTTCGGTTTATTCTCAAGATGAGGAGGAAGACACAACTGAAGATGTGATCCCTTTTGATGCAGTTATTCAATCTGAAATGGGTGGAAAGAGAGTAAAATTTTATGGAAATACAAGTTTAAATTTCAACCAGGCATATTTTTCAAATTGGATTTCAGGTGGTGAAAGCTCTCTAACAGTTTTATATAGACTAAATTACAATTTCAATTATTCAGACAGAACAGGTCTTGTTTGGGATACTAATATTTTATTTTCACTAGGAACGACTTACATATCAGGGAATAAATTTTTAAAAAAAGCAGATGATAGAATTGAAATATCCTCACTTTTAGGTAAACAAATAAATCAATACTGGAGTTACTCTTCATTATTTAATATTAAAACTCAACTACTTCCAGGATATAGATATTACTTTGAAGACGGTATTGAGGCTAGAGAAAAAGTTTCTCAATTTTTATCTCCAGGTATTGTTCAAACTGGTTTAGGGTTGTATTATAAAAGGAGTGCTGATTTTAGATTAAATCTTTCACCACTTTCTGCAAGAGCGATTATAGTATCTAAAAATTTTACTAGTGTTCTATCAGAAGGAGCTCAATATTTTGGTGTAGATAAAGATAGAGGGATAAAATATTTTTTTGGGGCTTTAATATCTGGGTATTACAGAAAACAGATAATGAAAAATGTAATTTGGGAAAATAATTATAGTGTATATGTCAATTATCTTGAAAAAACTAAAAATGTGGATTTTGACTGGAACTCTAATATTAGATTTAAAGTAAATAATCAGATTTCAGGAAATTTTGTACTTCACTTACTTTATGATGACGATTTAATTGGAGACTTACAAGTAAGAGAATTACTTGGTCTTGGGATAAATATCGATTTATAGGTTTTTACTGACCACGAGCCCTTTTGATAAACCAATCGTAATTATAAAATGTAACAAATACATTGTACACAGTTCCTTGTCCCCTTGGATATAATTCAATTAAAACAGTTTTATCTTCATCTACAAATCGGACTCCTGGAAGATTTTTCATAATTAAATTAGGATTAGACCAATTTTCTTGAGCGTAAACAACTTTGTAATTTTGTGATTCAAAATGCGATCTAGTATTTTTTAAATAATTTGTGGCTTCTAGAAGTGTTAAATTTTGCTTACTCCAGATATTTATACTCACTAATTTATTGTCTCTCTGAACAAAAGATCTATTTCTGAAGGAGTAATTAGTCCCATTACCAAACGACAGTTTTTTCAGCATCTTTGAATTTTTATTTAATATGGCTTTTGCATCATCTATTGGCATTTGAAAATAAAATGATTTGAAAAGATTTTGCGCAGATAAATCAGAAAAAGATAGAAAACAAAAGATGGTAAATAGACAAGAATACTTCATCTGTGATATTATGGCTAATACAAAGATAAATAAGTTTAATAATTTATTTTTCGAATATAAACTCAAAACTTATTTTTTAAATTGAAAAAAATACAGGATTTAAATGATAAATGAATATGCTTTAATAACTGGAGCATCCTCAGGAATAGGATTGGAGATTTCAAAATGTTTGGCATTAAGAGGCTATTCATTAATTCTTGTTTCTCGGAGAAAGCAAAAACTAGATGAGATTAGGAATGACTTAACTAATCAATTCAAAATTAAGGTAGATATAATTCCTGCCGATCTAGAGGATGTGAAAACACCAGAATTAATTTATAATTATTGTAAAGGCAAGGGATATTTTGTCAATTTATTAGTTAATAATGCAGGCTATGCTTTACCAAAACCATTTCACGAGACCCCAATGGAAGATGAAGAGAAATTTCTTCGTGTTTTAGGTATTTCAGTAGTAGCACTAACAAAGTTATTTATTAAGGATATGATAAGAGAAAAAAAAGGTAAAATCATGATGATTTCGTCTGTGGCTGCATTTGCACCTCCATCTTCTATTCAAACACTTTATGGCCCCGTAAAAACATTTATCAACAGATTTAGTGAAGGATTAAATCTTTCCTATAATTCGTTAGGAATTACTTCAACAGCAATCTGCCCTGGTTATACCATAACAAATTTTCATACTGCAAGTGGAGTCCAGAATGAAATAGATCGTGTTCCTTCATTTATGAAAAAAAAGGCCTCTCGTGTTGCTGAAGAGGCAGTTATAGAAACATTAAAAGGTAGAAAAGTTTATATACCTAGTTTAACTTTTAAAATTATAGTTTTTTTGTTAAAGGTAATGCCTCAATCTTTATTTTGGTTTTTCAGTAAAAGATTAGCCCCTGGGCGATATGAGAAAATATAGTTTATTTAATTCCAGTAACAATTAGCGTTCCTTTCCAATCCTCTTTTTCGCCATATCTCCATGATTTAATGTCATTGTATCCTGCACTTTTAAAAAAATTCATCCAATCTTTTTCACTAAATAATTTCATATCCTTAATCCCACAACTTTCAGGCCAGCTGTGAGAAATTTTATTTTCAAAATAGAAATCAATACCAATAATTAGCCTTCCATTAGGTTTTAGCCAAAAGTTAAAAATATCATTTATTAATTTTTTGGGATCTTCTACATAGTAAATAACCTCCATCGAATGAACTATATTTACCTTTACGTGTGGTCTCCAAGTCATTAAGTCTGCACAATGATATTCGTATCCAGGAAGTATTTTTTTTGCCTTTGCAATCATTTTTTTTGAGCCATCTACCCCAATTGCTTTTTCACACTTTTTATTTTCAGAAACTTTCCTTATTACCCAACCGTTTCCACAACCAGCATCTATAAATGTAAAATGATTTAAATTTTTTATTGAATAGTTAATCATGTTAATTACTGAATCTTTATGGTTTTTTTCCATACCAAAATCCTTATCTAAATCAGCCCATTCTCCAAATACCTCAATTGCATTTTTTTTCATTTTATTAAACTATTAAATGTTAAAAGAAAAAATTATAACCTAAAATAGTGATTAAGGCCCAAAAGAAATATCTTATCATTTTACCTATGAACATCCATAGGCTAACCTTAAAAAAATTTATTTTATAAAATCCTAGTCCAACAGCAAATACATCACCTACTAAGGGCAACCAACAGAAAAATGCTAAAGGACTTTTCCATTTATCAACCTTCTCTTTAACTTTTCCAATTTTTGTTTTATTCAAACCTGTAAAATATTTTATATAAGTCCATTCTCCTAGTCTTCCTAAACCATAACTACTTATTCCTCCTAGCCAGTTTCCCAGCGTAGCAATAATTAGACACGTTGCAAGTGGATATTGATTTGCAAGTAGAATGCTTAAAACTAATTCGGAACTAAAAGGTATTATAGTAGCGGCAATAAAACTCGAAATAAAAAGCCCTAATAGACCAAGTTCTAAAAAATTCTCCATTTATTTCTAATATGATTTCATCATAATTTACATTTTATGACAGATAACAATTGGTTAAATTAATATTTATTAAGAATCAAATTTGATTATATTTATGTGTCAATATTATTCAAATTAATTTATAATGAGGCTGACCATAAACCTATCATTACACTTTTTTCTCTCATTATTTTTTGTTGTTGCCCAAGAAAAGTACACCTCTAATGTTAACGATAAAAAACTCGGTAACCTTGAAATTAAGAATTATACAAACAAATTTTTAGAAAGGCCAGAGTCAGTGTGGTCAGTATTACGTTCTAGTAAATCAAAAAAAATATATTATGGTACTTATGGAGGAATTCTTGAATATGATGGAATTAACGTAAAGTCAATTGAAATTGAAGGTCCAATAGAAAATGAAATTAGAACATCATTCACAAGAACTTTACTGGAGGATCAAAACAAAAATATTTATGCTGCAGGAGGAGGATTTTTTGGGAAAATTATAGATAGTGATTTTGGTGGCTCTGAATATGTTTCATTGATGGAAAAAATACCTGATACCATCAATCCATATATCCAAGTTTTTTGGGGGGGTGTTAACAAAGAAAATGACATTTATCTGTATACACGTGATTTGATTTTTAAATATAATGGACAAGAATTTGATAAAATATTTAAGATTTCAGATAGAGAAGAAGGGGTTGATTCCTATGGTTCAATCCAAACAATATTAAAAGTTGATGACAGAATTTTTGCAAGAGTTTGGGGAATAGGCCTTTTTGAATTGGTAAATAACAACTTTCAATTTATAGAAAATTCAGAGCTTTTTTCATCTAACAGGATTGAGTCTATGGCCTCTTTGGATGGGGGTAAAATAGCTGTTTTTAGTAGTAAACTTGGTGTTGTAATTTTTGATGGCTTAAATAATTTTAAACTACTCAATAAAAAACAATTAAATAAGTGGTTAAAAGAGAAACTTATATATAATGTATCAGAGGTTAAAAAACTTTCTGATGGCAAAATACCCTTAATTTCTTTTGAAGGAGGAGTTTTGGTGCTTAATAAAAATTTAGATGTAGTCGATGTAATTGATCAGAGAGATGGATTACTTTCCAATACTATCACCTCGATTTATGTTGATCAAAATGATGATATTTATTCTACTAGTCTTTTATCTGCCTCTAAAATCAAATTAAGTAATTCAGTTACTAGCTTTACAGAATCCAACGGGATAAAAGGTCTTGTTCAGAAAATTAAAAAAATTGATGACAAGATTTATTTTAGTACTACTGAGGATATTTTTCGTGTTGATGAAAGTAAATCGTCACTAAATAATAACAAAATTGTAGATCTTCAAATAAATGACATCCCCAAAGACTTCATATCATTTGGTGGAAATATTTTATCAGTAAATAATCTAAACTCTTTACTTATTCGAAAACAAAATAAAAGTTTAGTATCTAATGATAGACTTTTAGAATCTCCTTTAAAAAGCATGTTGGATGATAGGCTCTTAATTATGGCTCATCCTATTGATGGGATTATTTTCTTTAAACGACTTAATGATAATAGGATAATTAAGATTAAAAGTGGTAAGATACTGAATCAAGAAGGAGTCTTAGGTATCAAGGAAATTGCAAAGGGAGTTTTATTAGTTGAAACTATAAATAATGAAGGGTCTTTTATCTGTATTTATGATAAAAAAGGCAATATAAAGTCAAAAAGATTACTAACTCCAGATAATCAAAGGGTTTTTAATTCTGAAAACTTTCCAAATGATCAAATATTTAATTCACAAATAGACCAGGAAGAATATTTTATTCCATTGGAGTTAAATTTAATTAATACTGGTGCAGGATTTTTCATTTTTGATCAAAATCTTGATCTATATGGTTTTAATGACGAATTTGACTTAAGCTCAACAGGACAGAATTTACTCTCTATTTTTGAAAAAAATCTCACAAATTTTGACCCAATAACAAGACTTGCTAATATATCTGGAAGGCAACAGTTTACTTCTGTAAATCCCTTAACAAAAAATAACTGGTTCCTATCCAGTCTGGGCTTAATTGAAGTAAGTTTTAAAGAAGACGGGCAATATGAGATTATTGGAGAATATCCATACGGAGTTATTGATATAAATGAATTGTCAGGAGCTATTCTTGCAGACAATATTGGTTCAGAAAACCTTTTATGGCTTGGCTCTAAGGATTCAAAATTAATTAGCTATCTCCCAAATAAATATATTAATGAGAAAAAAATTAATGTAAAACCGATAATTAATAGTGCTGTTTTTGATGGTCAAATTGTTAATCTATTTCAAAATGATTTTGCTTACAACGATTCTAGAAATATTAAAATCGATTTTAGTTTTCCTTCGCTTGAAAAAGTTGAGGAAAATCTTTTCAGATATAGGTTAATTGGGTTAAATGAAAATTGGACAGATTGGTCTGCAACGACCGAAGGGATTTTTACTAACCTTTATGAAGGAGATTATATTTTTGAGGTGCAAGCTTTAGATGCAAACTTTAATGAAAGTGAAATTGAAAGTTACCTGTTTTCTATCAGTCCTCCTTGGTATAGATCATTTTTAGCCTATTTTATTTATGTTTTGGTTATAGTAGGATTAATATGGTTTTTTGGAAAATATCAAGCCAAACGATCATTGGCTAAGGCTGAAAATGAGAGAAGAGAAAAAGATCTTGAGGAAGCTAAGCAAATTCAAGAAAGTATGTTACCTAAGTCATACCCGCAAATTGACGGTTTAAGTATAACAGCGGGATTAATAACATCAACAGAAGTGGGTGGAGATTATTACGATTTTTTTGAAAGTAATGATAAAAGCGATAGCATTCATGTTATTTGTGGTGATGCCACAGGACATGGTACTGCAGCCGGGATGATGGTGTCAATTATAAAATCTGCTCTTAATGGGCTTCCGAATCTTCCTGTTAATGAAATACTTGAGAGATTAAATAATATCGTGAAGAAAATCAATTTGGGTAGGTTAAGGATGAGTTTAAATGTTGCTAAAATTGATAAAAATCAAATCCAAATAAGTGCTGCAGCAATGCCACCAACATATCTATTTAATGCAAAATCAAATGTCTGTGAGGAAATTATGATTGAAGGGTTACCTCTAGGGGGCTTAAAAAACGAAAAATTCACAATGCTTAAGAAGAAATTTCAAAAGGGGGACGTCCTAGTAATGCTTTCAGATGGATTACCAGAAGCATCAAATGAAAATAAGGAGATGTATGACTATGATAGAATTAAGGAATTAATATCTAAAAACCATTTAAAAGAGCCAAAAGAGATTAAAAAAGAAATGTTTGAAAGTCTTAATGAGTGGATTAATGGTGGAGTCCCAGAAGATGACGTGACATTAGTTATTGTTAAAAAAGTAGCTTAATTGAAAATACTTTAGTTTGTTGAGTAGGTTGAATAAGTTTGTGGAGTTTTACTCTTATAAGTATAATTATTCTTTTTGTTCTTTTCTGAGCTTTTCACCTTTTCCTTTTTTGAAATATTAGACTGTTTTACTGAATTTGAGCCATAACCATTGTAAGAAACATTTTTCTTCAATGAGCTTTTTTTGTCTATGTTAACAGCAACGGAATTTTTATAATTGATTTTTCTATCTTGTTGAGTAAATAAATTTTGGTTTTTTGCGTCGATTTTTGAGAAGGCGTTAAGGACCTCTTCGCTACTTGTTTGATTGGAGTTTTTTTCATTGCATGAAACAAAAATCAAAGCTATGGTAATGAAAAAAGAAAAAAATTTATTCATGAAATTTTTATTTAATTCGTTTGTAAACTAATCCTCTTCCAGTAGCTTCACTATTATTAATCAATCCTGAATTGGATTTATCTATCTGAAGAAATAAATCGTCATTATAAAAGGTTATTTCATGTGTTTGTTTGTTAACTTTTGGGTCAAATGTTGGAGTAGAAATTCCAGAGCCCCACTCTTGATATTCATATAACATATTGTTTTCGATGTCCAATTCAAATGATCCGTAACCGCCTAAACCTCCATATAACATCTCATTGGGTTCAGCAAAACCAGTTAAGTCTAGTTGGTACATATATCTACCACCAGACATAATCTTTACATCCAAAATAACATCACCTGGTGCAGAAGTAGTGTCAACAGGAATATCGTTTACATATGCAATTTCATAAACTCTTTTCCACACACCGTCGATTTTTGACTTTGGTGCTAAATCAGGGAGCTTCTCCCAATATTCAGCATAGTTGCTTTCAGCACTATTTTTTTGAGAAAAAGTTTCGTTATTAACTAAATTAATACTCATATTCCATGCTTGGGAATTTGTCCCTTGTTTATCCTTATACTCCTTCAATCCAGATCCCATTAATCCTGTCCCATTAGACATTAATTCAGTCAAAGAATCCCTCGAGTAAATATTAAACTTACCATAGCCTCCTGACCCTCCTTTCCATGGGGCAGTAGAATCTTTCCAAAAGTTATTTAACCACATAACACGATCGCTTAAATAAGCTTTGATTTGTTTATTATCAGGATTTTCAGAATCTTTAAAAGCTAAGGTGTCAACTTCAATGCCATTCATTAGTTGGATGGTTCCAACTCTATTCCAAAAACCAAGAATGTCTTCTTCATAAGAATCAACATTAGGTTTTGTTTGATTGTTACCGCAAGAAGATATTAATATTATTAGTAGTACAAAAAAAATTTTTTTTATCATGATTTGTCTAATTTGTAGAATAAGCTGAAAATTGAAGATTAACTTTTGGCTTAGATTTAACTTTCGCTTTTTTGGATATTTGGAGGTCTTCTTTTTCAACTTTTTTCTTTTTATTAGTTAGTGATCCATAACCACTATATCCCGAGTTAGTATTTGATGTTAATGATTTTTTCAATGACTCAGCTTTATTTACAGAATTGTTGTAAGATTTAATTCTTTCTTCTTTGGTGAAGAGTTTTTTGTCTCTTTTATCAATATTATCGAAAGCATTAGATCTTGATTTACTTTCTTTAGCGTCAACTTCTGAACATGTGTTGAGCATCAAAAGTGGAAATAGAATTATAAGGTAACCTAAAATTTTCATAGGCTTTATTTTATTCTTCGATATAT
>ENA-OSEY01002900-OSEY01002900.1-marine-metagenome-genome-assembly--contig:-NODE-2900-length-10780-cov-4.581426_pt1 | contig 10780 bp, 12 predicted proteins | sample MGYA00248465_ERZ534230 | MGnify/ENA primary metagenome ERZ534230 (study PRJEB26409, sample SAMN06344110) | marine metagenome | isolation source: Sea water from surface | place: Atlantic Ocean:Southern... | reverse complement strand
TTCTATATTAGGATTTAACTATTATTAAAGATTTAAATTCTTCTTGAATTTTATTATTACTAAAACCAATCGAAAATAAGGCTTCTGTTCTAGCTCTTTCTAAGAATTTTAAATAATTTGCATAGTAAACTACACCACCAGAATCTGTATCTTCGTAATATACTTTTAATTCATGAAAGAAGTTTTCGTGCATTAAATAACTATATCAAATAATTAATTAATTTTATAGAATCTAAGGTATAAAATAAAATGAATATCTTTGTTATTTGGTTAGTATTGGTTATTGCATGGAACTTTGGTTATCCTGGTGCTAGTCCTCATGAAGATGTTTTGGTAGCTGTGATTTTAGCTTTTTTTAATATTTTTTTAAAAAAATATTTGAAATTATAATTAATTTTCTGAGAAATATATGTTTTGGTAATAAGCTATAGCTTTCATTTTTGAGTTATCTGTATCAGACATAATCGCTAATCCATCCAGTTCATCAACATCAAGATCGTGAAATCTTTTAAAATCTTCCTTTACATTTGCTTTAACGGTAACCCATTCGTTAAAGTTTTTTTTCGTACTCGCTAACACATTATCAATTGATTTTTTTGTATAGGGGCTTGGGGAGCTAAAACCAATTTCATTGTTGCTTGAGAAAACATAATTTATAGCCCTATTAGATAAAGGTGTTGCACCAGTTTTTTTAACTGCAAAAACTCTAGCAGCAAAATCATGTCCTTTTTTGGTATTTTCTTTTATTCCGGGTAGATCTTTTTCTATTTTCCAAGTTATATTTATGAATGGAGTTTTGTTTAGATCAATTTTGACCTCTTTTCCTAATCCAGAAGCTGCATTATCAGCCACAGCTTTTAGGAAATTTCCATTTTCATTTGATCCAATTGTATAAATTGTCTTATTATCAGCTCCTCTCACCTTTCTAACCTCTAAATTTGACAGTTCATCTTTGGTAAAGTTAAAAACTTTAATTTCATTTGCAAATCCTGTTCCAATAGTTACAAAAATAAAGATTAAGATTTTGGTTAAAATATTCATTAAAAATTTTAAAAAAAATTGTTAATACATTATTTTGACAAAATTTAAACATTCAAAAATCATCTTTAGCTAATATGTATGAATTATGAAGACAATTTCAATTTTTATACTGTTAATTTACTGGTCAATTATGATTTTTGCACCAGTGATGTCAAATGATGTCAAAATGAGCCGAGCTAAGACAACTTTCACTAAAATAGTTGAGGAAAAACCAAAAAGTTAATAAGTCGAACGACCACCACTTATATCGTAAACTGCTGCAGTAGAGAAAGTATTTTCCTCTGATGAAAGCCAGCAAACCAAGGATGTAAACTCTTCGACCTCAAGAAAACGTCCTCTAGGCACCTTAGAAAGCATTCTTTGAACATGTTCCTTAGTCATTTGATCTAAAATATGTGTTTTGGCCCCTGCAGGAGTGACAGCATTTACTGCTATATCTTTATCAGCAAGCTCTTTCCCTAAAGATTTAGTTAGTCCTATAGCGCCAGCTTTGCCTGCACTATACGCACTTGCATTCGCATTGCCATCTTTTCCTGCAACAGATGCTACGTTAACAATTCTTCCATAGTTATTCTTAATCATATTTGGCACTATTGCTCTGCAACAATTAAAGGTTCCCATCAAATTAATATCTACTACTTTTTTCCACTTCTCTAGATCATATTCCCATAATGGGGCTGTAGGACCAGTTATTCCTGCGTTATTGATTAATATATCAATCTTGGAGTTTTTTACGATTTCATTGGTACAGTTTTTAACTTCTTCAAATTTTGATACATCAATAACATTTGAAGTTAAATTTGTATTGTTAAGTTCCTTAACAGATCTTTTTAGTGTGTCTGGATCGTTGTCCCAAATTATTACTTTAGCACCTGAACTCAAAAATCTCCTAGCTATATCAAATCCAAATCCTTGAGCTCCACCTGTTATAACTGCAGTCCTATTCTTGAAATTAAATGTTATCTTATCCATCAAGTTATTTTTTTGCCAAAAAATAATAAGTTATAGAGGAAATTAATGCACCAATAATCCATGCATAAGATTGTAAAAACATTAAATTGGGGTTCCAGATTGTTGAGGCCGAGAATACAAATCCTAAAAATAAAGAATAAGTGCCTTTTATATGCCAACCACCTGAAAAATAATACGACCCATTTTTTTCTAAAGAATAAATATCTTTATTAATTAAATTACCCTTTCTAATCAAATAATAATCACAAATCATAATTCCAAAAATTGGTCCAAAAAAAGCTCCGATTGTATCTATTATTGATAAAATTCCTATTTGACTTAAAACAGTAAGCCAAAAAACTCCTATTAGAAGTCCGATTAAACCTATCACTAATCCTGAGCTTTTGAATGATAATGATGTGGGAAATAAATTAATAAGTGAATATTGTGATGGAATAAAATTAGCAATTAAATTTGTAGAAGCTGACGCAATAATTATAAAAATCAAAACTAAATTAGTTAATAATAAATTATTCAGCTTACCAATTATGTCCGTAGGATTTGTAAGTATTTTTTCAATATTTTCAGGACTTTGTTTTAAAAAAGCATCTGCACCTATGACAATAAAAAGTGCAAAAAAAGAAAAAATTATTAAATTCAATATTAAAGTTAAATTCCCTTTTTTAAGTTGGTTTTCATTTTCAATGTACCTTGAAAAGTCGCCAAAACTTAAAATAACAATCGAAAAATAAGCAAAAAGTGTTCCTGATACAGTTATCAAAGGTATAATATTATTTTTATCTGCAAAATTTTCAAAACTTAAAGCACCTAGAAATGCATTAACTGTTAATTTAACATCACTTAATAAAACTATAAAAAAGAATAACGCCATCCCAGAATAGACAACGATTGCAGAAAAATTAATAATTTTTTTGTTATAGTTCATTCCGATACTAAATAAAATAACTTGCAACGCCATAGAGACTAAAATTGAAATCCAATCTATGATGTTTAATCCAATAAAAAAAATAAGAAAAATTTCTTGTTGTAAAAGAGTTTTATCAATAGAAAAAATTAAAATTCTTAATAAATATCCCAATGCTTTTGATAAAAAATATGTTTGAATTCCAAACATAAATATACCAACTATACTTCTTAAAAATCCGATATACTGTGCTCCTCTTACTCCCATTGAGGATCTCAATAAAACTACAAATGGTAATCCAAATTTTTGAGATGGCTTACCAATTAAATTTGAAAAAAAATAAACCAATAAAGAGGCAAAAATTGTTCCAAACAATACTACAAAAGTATTTAAATCATATACGACATAGAGAGATGCGATCAAAGAAAATCCAATTACACTTTGAATGCCAACTCCCCAAAAACAAAATAAATCTTTCCAGTTCCAATTTTTATTGCTTGGATTTACTGTTACTAAATCCCAATTAACTAGTGTTTTATTTGATTTTTGCTGATTCACTCAGACAATATAGAACTTTAACAATCTACTGTCCATATAAGAGAGTTGGTAACCATAATGCAATTTTAGGAAATATAATAATTAAAATTAAACCAAATACTTGCAGCACCATAAACTGCATCATACCATAATAAATATCTTTCAAATCCCACTCAGGTACAACACCTTTTAAAAAATAAGCTGAAAGCGCAACAGGTGGTGATAACCAGGCGGTTTGTAAATTCACAGCTACTAGTATTGCAAACCAAGTTAAATTAAATCCTAATGCTTCAATCAATGGTAAAATAATTGGAACAATAATCATTACTATAGGTACCCATTCTAAAGGCCATCCTAATAAAAAAATCATTACCATAACCATTGCTAAAATAAGATACTTATTCATTTCAAGACCTAATAAAAACTCTGTTAATAAAGTTGGCGTTCCTAATCTTGCAAAAACAGCACCAAAAAAATTTGAAGCTGCAACTAAAACCATAATCAATGCAGTAATCTCTAATGTTTTGACTAATGCTTCTTGTAATTTTGGAAGAGTCAATTTTTTATAAGCTAATGAAAGAAGTAAAGCTCCCATAGCCCCACATCCTGCAGCTTCAGTTGGAGTGGCAAAACCAAATAAAATACTTCCTAATGCTGCAAATACCAAAGCTGCTGGTGGCACTAGCCCTAAAAAAAATTCAATCCAAACTTCTTTCATACTCGCAGCTCTCATGTCATCAGGTATGACTGGTCCTAATTTAGGATTAATCATACATCTAATCGTTGTGTATCCTGCGTATAAACTTGCAAGAAGAATTCCTGGTAGAATTGCAGCAGCAAATAAATCTATTACTGGAATTTCCATTATAGGCCCCATAACAACTAACATAATACTCGGCGGAATTAATATTCCTAAAGTTCCTCCAGCTGTGATTGTTCCAGCTGCAAGTCTCACATCATAACCAGATCTATTCATAGATTTTGCAGCCATAATTCCAAGAATTGTAACTGAAGCTCCAACGATTCCTGTTGCAGCTGCAAATATTACTGAAACAAATAAAACCGCATAATAAAGTGAACCTTTTACTTTTGCTAACATCATTTGGAAAGCTGAAAATAATCTTTCCATAAGTCCAGCTTGTTCCATCATAATTCCCATAAAGACAAAGAGTGGTACGGCGGCGAGTGTCTGTTCCGTCATAACCATAGAAAATTGGAGTGTCATTAAATAAAAAACTAATTTTCCAAATCCTAAATAACCAAATACGAAACCTAGAAATATTAATGTGAATGATATTGGGAAACCTACAAAGATCGCAAAAAGCATTACACCGACAAGAATAAAACCTAAAATTGCTGGATCTATAAACTCAGCTATCATTTAGTTTCTCCAGGCCACTCACCTTTTTTAGCTGCCCAATAACTTTTGAATAATTCAGAGATACCTTGAATAAGTAAAAATATTATACCAATAAGTAAGCAGGTTTTAATTGGCCACATATAAGGCATCCATGTGGTATCCATGCCTCTCTCTCCTCTTTGAATTGACTCTCCAACAAATCCTATTGTCATATAAAGAAAAACAATAAGACCTGGAAAATAAAATAATAAATATAACCAAAAATCTATCAGACCTTGGTTCTTGGTTTTAAAATTTCTATATAAAAAATCTGCTCTTATATGGACTCCTCTTGAGAGAGCATAACCAGCACCTAACATAAAAAGTGCTCCATATAAAAAACGACTTATATCATAAGCCCAAATTGTTGGAGCTAAAAATAATTTCCTTGCAAGAACTTCATAAGTCATTGCAAAGATTAGTGGCATTAATATCCAACAAACAATATTACCAATCCACTTACTAAATTTATCAATACCTATAATAGATTTTGCCATCCATAATGGCATATCTTCTGGCATTTTTCCCGAACCACCACGCCTTTCGGCAATCATTTCATCTGATATATCTAGTTTACCTGGTTCGTCTGCCATAAGTTTGAATTAAAAAATTAGAGCGGACTTAAAAGTCCGCTCTAATTAAATTAAGATTAATTACTGATTACTTTAATGTTGCTGCGTGAGCCATTCCTAGCTTCGCATTTGACATTTGAGCACCACTCCAGAAAGGAACAGCTACATCAGCAAAATTCTTCATTGAAGTATAAACTTCATTAAAGAATTTGTTATCTTTAGCATTCTTGTTTAAAGATGCTTTTGCAGCAGCCATATATTCTGTGAAATAATCAGAAGGAGTGTCCTCTAAGATTACTCCATGTTTAGTAGTTAACTCTCTAAGAGCTTTACCATTCTCATAGATTCTGTAACTTAAAGATTTTGCTAATGAAGCATTAGCAGCAACTTCAAGAGACTTTTTCTCATGAGCGCTCATAGCATTATAAGTTTTTCCAGTAATATAAAAGTCAGCATTTACGACTACTTGGTGTAAACCTTGTAAATAATAATGCTTTAATACTTTTTGGAAACCAAATGTTAAGTCTGGTTTTGGACAACACCATTCAGCAGCATCGATTGTTCCTGCTTCAAGAGCTGGTAAAATATCTCCACCACCCATTGCAACAGAAGCTATACCAATGTCTTTATATGTTTGTCCTGGAATTCCTGGAGGAGTTCTGAACTTATATTTTCTAAAGTCAGCCATATCTTTAATTGGTTTTGGAAACCAACCTAAAGCTTCTGGACCAACTGGTTGAATCATAAATCCTTTTATGTCTCTTCCCATTTCTTTCCAAAGTTGGTCGTATAATTCTTTACCACCACCGTATTGGAACCATGATAGGAATGCGATATTGTCGATACCAACTCCACCACCAGCTACTGGCGAACCAAATAACATAGCAGCAGGATGATCTCCTGACCAATAGTGAGTCCATGCGAAACCACAATCAATCAGTCCTTTATCAACAGCATCAAGAGTTTCCTTAACTCCAACAACAGCGCCCGCAGGTAAAATTTCAAATTTTAACGAACCAGCTGTTAATTCAGTTACTGTATCAGTAAAGTCCTTTAACATTTTCACTTCATCAGCTTTAGTGTTAAGAACTGTCTGACATTTTAGTGTTTTTGCAGCATTAGCATTGGATACAAATCCAAGTACTAAAACAGATGCAAATAACATTGAAATGATTTTTTTCATTATATTTCCTCTTGTTAGTTAAATTTAACGTAATCAATTCAATCAGAAAAACAAACCTGATACAAGTGACAATCGATTGATATGAGTGTAAAGATGATTAATTAAGTTTAGTAAAAAATTAATTCAACTAGAGATGGAAAATTTTGATTTTATAATTATTGGTGCTGGATCTGCTGGATGCGTTCTCGCAAATAGACTTTCTGAAAATTCACAAAATAAAGTTTTATTAATTGAGGCAGGAGGAAAAGATAATTATCCCTGGATACACATTCCTGTTGGATATTTTAAAACTATGCACAACCCTTCTGTTGATTGGTGTTACAAAACCGAACCAGACAAGACAATGAATAATCGCTCCATTCGGTATCCAAGAGGAAAAACTTTAGGTGGAAGTTCAGCAATTAATGGTTTGTTATATATTAGAGGCCAAAGTAGAGATTATGATATTTGGCGTCAATTAGGTAATACTGGTTGGGGTTGGGACGATGTTCTTCCATATTTCATCAAAGCAGAAAATCAAGAGCGTGGAAAAGATGATTTTCATGGAGTTGGTGGTCCTTTATCTGTGTCTGACCAAAGAATACAATTACCATTACTAAATGAGTTTCAAAATGCTGCAGAAGAATTTGGTATACCTAAAACCAAAGATTTTAATACTGGTAATAATCATGGTTGTGGATATTTCCAAGTTACTGAAAAAGATGGTTTTAGATGTAGTACTGCAGTTGGATATTTAAATCCAATAAAGCATAGAACAAATTTAAAAATCGTTACCAAAGCTCATGTGAAAAAAATTAACTTTGAAAATAAAACAACAAAAAGTGTTGAATATTGGCAAGAGAACGAGCTTAAAAAAGTTATAGTAAATAAAGAGGTTATCTTATCTTCTGGATCTATTGGTTCTCCACAAATTTTACAAACCTCTGGAATAGGTAATTCTGATAAGCTAAAAAATTTAGGTATAGATATGGTTCATGATCTAAAAGGAGTAGGAGAAAATCTCCAAGATCACCTAATGTTTAGACCAATTTATAAAATTCACGGGCTCAAGTCGTTGAATAAAAAAATTAATAGTTTGTTCGGTAAATTAATGATTGGACTAGAATATGTTTTCAATAGAAGTGGACCAATGACAATGGGTGCTAGTCAAATGTGCATGTTTGCCAAAAGTGATCCCTCTTTAGAATTACCAGATCTTCAATGGCATGTTCAACCAATGAGTATGGATACTTTAGGTGCAACAAAGAATCATGATTTTCATGCGTTTACTCCAACTGTATCAAACATTAGACCGACTAGTAGAGGTCACGTAAATATTACCAATAAAGATTCTAGAATTTATGCAAAAGTAAAACTTAATTATCTATCAACAGAACATGATCGAATGATTGCTGCAAAAGGATTAAAACTTACTAGAAAGATTGTAATGGAGTCTGAAACTTTTAAAAAATATAACCCTGAAGAATATAGACCAGGAATAAATATTAATGATGATGAAGAGCTGGTAAAAGCTGGTGCAGATTATGCTCAAACTATTTTTCATCCTGTTGGTACATGCAAAATGGGACAAGATGATATGGCGGTGGTTGATGAAACACTTAAAGTTAAAGGTTTAAATAATTTAAGAGTTATTGATGCATCTATAATGCCTAATATAACTTCTGGTAATACTAATGCACCGACAATAATGATTGCAGAAAAAGGTGCTGATATGATACTTAGGAGTTAATGTTCGCTGATTTTGTTACACCAGAACAAATTACTATCTTAACACAAATAATCTTAATAGATCTTGTGCTTGCAGGAGATAATGCAATTATTATTGGAATGGTTGCCTCAAAATTTCCTTTAGAGCAAAGAAAGAAAATTATTTTTTGGGGTATTGGTGGCGCAGTTGTTCTAAGAATAATCTTAACATTATTGACAGCTTATTTATTGCAGATAACTGGCTTAAGATTAATTGGCGGGTTACTTTTACTTTATATTGTTTACAAGCTTTACGTTGATGTTGTGAAAGGTTCAAATCATGATAGTGACATTAAAGTAGATAATTCAAGTTTCTTAAAAGCAATTTGGACAATTTTGTTAGCTGATTTTACCATGAGTTTAGATAATGTTTTGGGGGTTGCTGGAGCAGCTGGAGATCATTACTACCTATTAGTTTTTGGACTAGTTTTATCAATTGTTTTAATGGCAACAGCTGCAACATTAATATCTAATTGGATAAAAAAGTATAAATGGATAGCTTGGGCTGGCTTAATTGCGATACTTATTGTTGCTATTGAGTTGATTTACACTGATATTAAAATATTATTTTTATAATGTTCTTAAAAAATTATAATTTTAAAAACAAAACTGCAGTTGTAACTGGTGCAGGTAAAGGAATTGGGAGAGCTTGTGCAATTGCTTTGGCTGAAGCTGGAGCAAATTTAATCATTATAAGTAGAACTAATAAAGATTTAAATGAAGTTTCTAAGAAAATAAAAAAATTTAAATCAAAATGTAAATCTTATGTTTGTGATATTACAAATTACGATGAAGTTAAAAAAATTATCAATAAACAGCCAAGAATAGATATCTTAATTAATAATGCAGGAAACAATAGACCAGCCCATTTTACCAAAGTTAAAAAGGAAGATATGGAATATATGGTTAAGATTAATACAATAGCTAGTTTTAACTTGGCCCATCTTTGTGCGTTAAAAATGATAAAATCAAAAAATAGAAAAAAAATAGGTGGGGCTATTGTTAATATGTCATCGCAAATGGGGCATGTGGGTGGGCCTATAAGAAGTGTCTACAATATGAATAAATTTGGTTTAGAGGGTTTGACGAAAGGAATGTCTATAGATTTAGCAAAATATAACATTAGAGTTAATACTGTTTGCCCAACCTTTGTTGTAACTCCCATGACTAAAAAGTTTTTAAAAGATAAAAAATTTAAAAGAGATATGCTGAATAATATTCCCTTAGGAAGATTTGCAGAACTATCTGAAGTAGCTTCAGCTGTAGTATTTTTAGCTTCTGATGCAGCTTCGATGATTACAGGAACTTCATTATTGGTTGATGGTGGATGGACAGCAAAATAATATTTAGATTATTTTTTTTTATAATCTTTCTCATCACTACTCACTCACACGCTATTGAATTTAAAGGAAAATTTTTACAGGGTCATTTTATTGTTGGTATTACAAATCCTTCAGCAAAAATCATAATTGATAAAAAAGAAGTTAAAGTATCTAAGGATGGTTTTTTTGCTTTTGGAATTGATAGAGATAGAAAATTTGACCTAACCATAACCAAAATTCAAGATGGTAAAAAAGAGAAAATAGTAAAGAAAGTTTTAAAAAGAAAATATAATATCCAAAGAATAGATGGACTAGAGGAAAGTAAGGTCACTCCACCAGAGTCAGTTTACAAAAGAATTAAAGAAGAAAACAATAAGATAGGAAAAGCAAGAGCAATTAATTCTGACTTACCTTTTTTTAAAAATCAATTCATTATGCCAGTTAAAGGAATTATAAGTGGAGTTTATGGAAGTCAAAGAATTTTAAATGGTAAACCTAAATGGCCACATTATGGAATTGATATTGCAGCTAAAAAAGGAACTATGATTAAATCATCAGGCTCTGGGACAGTAACAATGGCAGAGGATGATTTGTATTATACTGGTGGGACTATAATTATGGATCATGGACATGGTATTTCAACAATATATTCTCATCTTGAAAGTGTAATGGTTTCAGTAGGTGATAAAATAAATCAAGGAGATATCATTGGAACGGTAGGATCAACCGGAAGATCTACAGGTCCACATTTAGATTTTAGAGTTAATTGGTTTCAGACTAGACTCGATCCCATGTCTGTAATAAATTAAATTATGCAAACATTAATCCTTTTATCTCTAGTAATTGTTATTGGTTGGGTATTATTTAGACCTTTCAGTAAAAAGGAGATTGATAGATTCAATGATAAAAATTGGCCAGATATGCATTAATGTGCACCTGGCAACAGAACGCCCCTAATAATCAATCTAATTCGAATTCCTTAGTATAATCTTTTTTGAGATTTGGATCTTGTTTTGATTTTTCTAAAATACAATTTCCTATGACTAAATAATCCAATTCTGTCCCCATAAAACAATTAAAAGCATCAGTTGGAGAATTAACTAT
>ENA-OSEY01002899-OSEY01002899.1-marine-metagenome-genome-assembly--contig:-NODE-2899-length-10782-cov-2.342270_pt1 | contig 10782 bp, 14 predicted proteins | sample MGYA00248465_ERZ534230 | MGnify/ENA primary metagenome ERZ534230 (study PRJEB26409, sample SAMN06344110) | marine metagenome | isolation source: Sea water from surface | place: Atlantic Ocean:Southern... | reverse complement strand
AATGTTAATAAAGTGGCTATCGCAGCTATTAATTCTCCAATGCTCCCTAGGTCTTGTATATTCATAATATTCCTTCCATATTTATATCTAGGTTTTAAAAAAGCGATGAAAGATTCTAAATAAAATTATTAATTTTTGAGTGTCAAAAAATTCAATTTTATTTAGAAGATGGATAGGTTTAGTTGTTTGTTCAATTTTAGTTACATTGTATTTCGTTTATAAAATATTCTTTTGTTAAGAAATTATTAATTTGTTTTTAGGAACAAATCATAATTGTATTTCTATAAATTTACGTTTATGCGGGCATTAGGTTATTTCTCTAGGACTTCGGAGGGGCTGTAATTTTTTGCCCCGCTCAAACTGTTTTAAAACTTCTTAATAAGTTCTTTATTTATTCGTTTTTAGAAATGTTAAAAAAGATTAATTTCTCAAATTCTCATAGAAAACTACAAACTCAGGGTCAAAAGAATTTTTTCTCTCCTCCCATATTTCTCTAACTAAGGGGGTGCGATAAAATGCCATGTCAATTCTGTCAAATGCTTCTGAACCGACAAACCCATTGTTATATTGAAGATATATGTTTTCAACTCTTCTTAGACCCATCATGGCAAAAAGCCAGAATCTAGAAAAATCAATTTCACTAAGGTCTTTTTTAGTGATACCTTGATATGCCTTGCTGGTAATTAATGCTATTTTTTCATTCTCAACTGCTATTTTGTAAATTTCTGAGATTTGATATGATATATCTTGCTGTGTGGCGCCTCTAATTGCAGTAGTATTTTGACGAATCTCTACTCCTACAAATAACAATGATGCTATTACGCTTAGTAGTCCTAAAATCTCTATGTATTGTCTTTTCAAAATAGTTTTCTTTTTTTTATTGATTTTAATCACCTAAAACAAAAATATGATATTTTTAGTTTATAAAAAAAAAATTATTTAATCTAGTAGTTATGTATTTTCTGAAAAAATATATGTTTGCAATATCAACACCGCTAGCTTTGTATTTTTGTCTCTTATACTTCCAGGGTTTTATGACAATGACCCCTCCACTGTTATTAAGCACAGCTGCAATTCTGGGCTATATCAGATATACCAAAAATATTTCTTAATGATAAAATATAAGGCATCTGTAAATATTGCATCTATAGGAATTAATATTTTGTCAATCGCTGTCTTTCTCTATATTTATTACTCAACAAAAGATGAATGGGTATTATTGCCAGTATTTTTCTTTGCTAGTGTATTGATTTTTGAAGTAAAAAAGATTCTTAAGGAAAATGATAGAGATAATTTTTAGTATAATTATTGGAGCTATAGTTGGTATTTCATCTATATTCATTTTAAAATTAATAGTTTTGAAAAATTATAGAAAAAAATAAGAAATGGAGTCTGAATTGAGAAAAAAAATTAGTAAAGAAATAGATAAGTTTTCATTTTTAAACCTGATTACTTTTTTTATAAGTATGTACTGTTTAATACTGATAAAGGACATGAATAGCTTTATTAAAGAAAGTTATAAAAGTATTGAAATCAATGACAACTCATTGAAAAGCGAAATTGAAGAAATTTATGATAATTTAAAAAATAAATCTGATATAAATTTCAAATCCATTGAAAAACTCAATCGATTTACTGAAATGAATCATTCCGATATTAAAAAGCTCCAAAGCCAAATTACGAGAGGATCTAAAAGATTTGATTAATCTTTATCTCTTAAATCTTCAAAAAAATTAACAAATTCTGGTTCAAAATCTCCTTTTCTCTCTTTCCAAATCTGCCTAACAATTTTTGTTTGATAGATACCCATTCCAATTCTTTGAAAAGCATCTTCTTTTAATATTCCATTTTTATATTGAAGATATATATTTTCAATTCTTCTGAATCCCATCATTTGAAAATTCCAAAGACTTATATAATCACTTTCACTCAAGTCTTCTTTGCTTATTCCTTCAAAACATAAACTTATTAATCTGGCAATCCTCTCATTCTCTGCTACCATCTTATACATATCATTAACCTGCATGGAGACATTTTGTTGAGTTTCTCCTCTTAAAGCATTTGTATTTTGATTTATCTCAACTCCAACAAAGATCAATGATGCAACAACGCTAACAAAACCAATGATTTCCATGTATTTTCTAGACATCTATTGACAAGCTCCAACAGTCCATAATAAAACCCCATCATTTTTTGCATGGCAATCATTAGCGTAAGTTTTGCTATTGCATCCACATACTGGATCATAGATTTCTGGACAAAGAATAGCTCTTGCTTGCTCACTATCCATACAATTATAGGTATCTTTATCAATACATGAAATAAGGGGTAAAAAATAAATAAACATTATAACAAATAAAGAACCTGATTTTATTTTCATTTTAATTATTATTGAAAAATGCTAACCGCTTAAATAGTTAATAATTATGTTATTTGCTTTTAACATTTGCTCTTTTGTCTCATTTAGTCTGCTTATGTAATTATAATCAGCAAAATTTAGAATCCAGTACAGCGCATTTCTGGTGTTTAAAGACAAAAAAACAGATTTTGTATTTAAATCAAACACTTCCTCTTCATTAGCAAAACGTAAAAATTGAAAAAAATGATCACTTCTAAACTCGTGCATTCTTTTATCATAGATGAGACTATTGACATCAAGTCTTTTGTAAAAATGCTCGTATAACAATGCAATTTCTTTACTAATTTTTAAATCTGAAGAAAAATTTAACCTTCCGCTGGATACAGAAGCATTGTAAGCAGTTTGCGTTCCAAAAAAAGTTGGTGAAGTCACTTTGTTGATACGTGCTATAATACTGTCACCATTGAATTCTCTATCACCACGGTTATAATCTATGAGCTCTTCAAGAATATTTATCTGTTTTTTGACAAGATCTGAGATCCGATCTATGTTTTCAATATCAAGCGCAATCTCTTCTTGGATATTTTTGTAATCATCAATAATCTTTTTTTGCATATCACTATTTTGTCTAGAATCTTCAACCCATAGTGAAATTGTTATACCAAATAAAACTGCAAGAAATTCTATTCCGCCTCTAGCCAGAATATTTTTCATTGAATATTAGGCAGTAGTTAAGATATGATATATAATTAATGTTGCCGCAACAATATATGCTACAATGGGAGGCCAGTTTTTTTTAAAAAAATCCATTATTCTAATATTACCTTTTTAATCTTTTGGAAGATTCGATGCACCTGTTTCTTGTCTGAATACCTTACCATCTTTAAATCTAAAAAATGCCAAGACTCCTTGAACGTTTCCATCCTTGAATTCAACAACTGAGTGATTTACACCTACTTCGTCATTTTCATATAGTATCCTAACTTTGCTAGCATTTATATCATCGCTAGCTACCCAATCCAATACATCTTGCTTGCTCAAGATTTTTCCAGCAGAGTGCAAAGTAAATTCATAATTATCATGAATTAATTCACTCATCCCATCGATATCACGCTCATCTATGGCTTTTGACCATTTTTCTAAAATTGACATAATTATCCCCTATTACATTTAAATAAGTTAAAAAAAATATAATGCCGCGAAGTTGTCACTTCCTTTTTTTTGAAGGCATTCCAATGATGATACCGCAAAATGCTCCATATAAAATACTGTTGTATGGAGAGGATGTGATTGAACATGTGTTGTTACAGCCTATTAAATAGTAATATAAAAAACCCGCACTAGCTCCTATTATTGTAAATGCCACAATATTTTTCATATACAAAATATATGCTAAATAATTACGAATGAGTATGTAAAATTGATTTTTATTTTAAAATTGATAATATCTGATTATTACCAGTGATGTATTTTATACCATCAATAGAACGTTTTAAAATTACCCCTTCAGCTTCTTCAATCATTGCTCCAGCGAGCAAATCAACTCTTAATTTAATATTTTTTCTTTGCATGAATTTTTCGATCAAAGAATCTTTGGATTGTAAACGACTTAACATTCCAGGTTGAAAAATTGTTGTATGCTTAAATTTATAATTCTCTACGATTGTCTGTTCTTTTTTGCCCATTATTTTCATGTAAAAAAGAGGATGAATAAATGCTGGACCCCAAATTTTGTGATTAACGCCCTTGGCCGAAATTAAACAAGCATGAGGAATGTTTGCGTTAAATGCCATTTTTGCAGCTTCAAGTGAAATGCCAAATTCTATATTTGAAAATTTATTTGCGCTTCCCGCTTTAATTCTTGTGGTCCCAATACAATTAAAAAAAACATCATTACCTTTCCAAGCTGTTTCAGTCCTTGAAAGATCGTTCATGTTATCAATCAATATTTCATTTAATTTTTTGTTATTTTTTTTTTCAATTTTAAGCGAACTTCTGCTAATAGAGGTTATTTTGACACATTTATCATTAGATAATAATTGTAATAATAGATGACTGCCAGTAGCGCCAGTAGCGCCTATCATTATGGCTTTAAATGTTGGCGAATTCATTTTTTAAATAATTAACACTTCAATAAAGATCTTCATTCTAATTTATTCCATTCAATTTCATCTAAAAAAGATTTTTGATTTTCCATAATCATGAGCCATTCTTTGCCTCTCTTAATCCAAACTGCTTCAAATTCTAAATAGCTAATGTTATCATTGCCTTCACTATCTGTAGTCCAGTATTTCAGCATACCCTCTTCAAAGAACGTTTTTTTATCAGCCAAACGTTTTTTAAATCTGACTTCTAGATTGGTTTTAATTTTTCCTGATCGAGTTTGTCTAAAACCTTCTTCCCATCTGACAAAAGCATCTTTGATAGTAGCAGTGGTTTGATTGGCTTGACTTATAAACACTGCGTCCTGATGATAAAAACTTTTATACTTAGAAAAATCTCCTTTTTTTACAGATAGAACTAGCTCGGACCAAACTCTATCTATTTCCAGCTCTGCATTTGATTGAGAATTTAATTCTTGAAAAAAAAATGTGATAAGAAATAATAAGAACTTAATCGCAATCATGGGTGCCTTAGAATTAGTCATAATTTATTTTAAGAAAAAGTTTTAGGAAACTACTTGCACTCTCCATCGGTCCAATCTAAAACACCTGAAATATCAGCTATACAAGAGTTAGGGTAAGTTTTACCATCGCAACCACAAACAGGTTGATACTCTTTGGTGCATGCATCATCTCTTATTCTGGATTCGTCGATGCAGTCAGCTTTAAAAGAATGTATAGAGTATCCAATTTCATCATCAGCAATTTTATCACTCATATCAAAAAATATCTTTTCAGGGTAACCAAACACCCCATTGAATAATATCGAATTGTTGGATGGATTTTTTGACATTTTATCATCAATAAAATAAAATAATTCGTCAATGGTTTTAATAAACCAATGAGTGTCGTTTTGAAAATTATAATTTTTTTCATTTATAAATTTTATCGAATCATTTTCAACGAATATCTTGACAGTGTCTCCTGCTGATAAACAGTAACATGAAACAGAGAGCTCGAACTGATAGGTAGAAATATTTCTGCTATTCCATTTATTTTTATTAAGCTCAATAACGTCAAAGTTTTCTAGCCTATTAGAGCTTTCCTCACATGCTAAAAAGAGTAGTGTAAAAATAAATAAAGCTAAATTTTTCATAGAATTAGAATTTTAAAATCTATATTTAAATAAAAAATATACAATCAAAATTGATACAATTATAGGAGGTATAAATACTAAAATTATAAGCCTTAACTTGTCTTTTGCAGTCTTGCTCAATTAGACTTTAACATTTTTTCAACTTCAAGTAAATGCAATTCTTCCTGACCGATCATTCCCCTAGCGTACTCTTCGAGGTAAACAGATTTCCCATCAACAAGACTTAAAAGAGAGTAATAATGATCAACGGCTTTTCTTTCATGATCTAAAGACTCTTGAAGTATTTCAGATATGTCATGCTTAAAGGTTTCTTTTATTTCATTCAGGTTTAAGGGGGGGTGACCGCCAAGACCTGTGATATGTTCACCGGCCATATTAGCATGGTCAAGCGATTCTGTGGCTTGCGCTTTAAAAAAATCTATTAACGGCAGTCTATTTGGGCCAAATATCATTAGCGCATAGTGGGTATACCTAATCACACCCGATAATTCAAGATCGAATATTTCTGTTAATTTGTCTATGACTTTTTCTTTATTAAACATTTGTACAATTTCCTATTTCTTGTTTTAAAATTAAATACGATTAGATGCAACATCTATAACAAAACGAGTGTTAAAATTAAATATTTAATCTTCTAACATTTTTTATTTGCTTCAGTTCCCATTCATCCAAATCTTCAATTATTTCTTTTCGCACCACGCTGCTTTTACCAGAATGTTTTTGTTCATAGGGGCACATTAAACACTTTCTAGCGCAACATTTGTTTTGATTGATAAGAAATACTCTTGATAACACGATTAAAATCTATAAGTTATTCCGTTTTTGACATCATAGTAATTTTTTCCTAAGTCTCCATGAGGCTGATTATCAAATCTATAATTTAATTCAAAAGAAAATTCCAAATTATTATTCAATTTATACTCAAAGATTGATTCAAATAATAAGCGATAGTCTTTTTCCTCAACAGTTGAAAGCTGAAAGTATAACGTATTGATAAGTTGAATGCTTTCGCCAATAGAAAAATTAGCATTTAAGTAATTAGTTGATCTTAATAAATTTTTATTATCTTCTAATTTAGTATTGTATGTTTCGCTCTCACTCATAAAGCCTACTCCGCTAAAGAGGATAGCCCTTTTTTTATCAATTAGTTTATTTCTTACACCAAGTCCGTAGAGACTTCTTCTTTCCATTAATAAAAAATCATTAAACCCAGCCTGCACAAAACCTTCTATATAAAAATTGTTAGAAAAATTTTTGGTTAATCTAAAATGACCAAAGCCTTTATTTTTTATAATGTTTTTCTCATTTTCAGGTAATTGTTCATATCCATTTTCGTAGCTAATCACTAAAAAAGAGGTGAGATTTTCTCCAATATTTATATCAAACCGGTAGTTAACTGAAGCATCGAACACTTCCTCTGAAGATTTTTCAAGACTCAAATCTAATCTCAAAGCATGTTTTAATGAATCATCTGAAAAGCTATTGCGCATCGATTCGGTGTTTACTTATGCTGTAGCAAATGTGAATTGCAGAGCGAAAAATAATTTATTTATAAATTTTTGAAACATTTTACTGAAATTAATTTCAATTAATAAAGACAAAATTTACACATCATTTTTTATTTATTTTTTTTATTTTTGAATATAAATGAAAAACAATATAGAAGTGCAACTCGAACTTCCTTGCGGATCCATACTGTCCAATCGTTTATGTAAAACTGCCATGACGGAAGGTCTTTCTGATGAACTCAATAGATCTACTGATGAACTTTGCACTCTTTATGAAAAATGGAGCAAGAGTGGTGCGAGCTTACTCATTACAGGAAATGTACAAATCGATAGAAGATATATGGAGAGAGCAGGAAACGTAGCCATTGACGGCAAACAAAGCAATCTGCAAATTGAAAAATTGAAAAAATGGGCATCTGCGGCCAAAATCAATGGCAACCATTGCTGGGTTCAGCTTGGGCATGCGGGTAGACAAACAGATGCAAGAGTTAATAAAGTAGGATTGGGTCCATCTCCTATTAGAAGTCGTAACATTGCAGGGCAAATTTTTATGCCCAGCTATGCCCCTAAAGAAATTTCTATAAGTGAAATAGGTTCTATTATTGATAAATTTTCTTACGCTGCTAAAGTATGCAAAGAAGTTGGTTTTTCAGGAATTCAAATACATAGTGCGCATGGCTACCTGCTTTCCTCATTTTTAAATCCTTTAGCTAACGTAAGAACAGATAGCTATGGCGGAAAGCTTGAGAATAGATACAGATTGCTATTGGAGATCATTATTGCCACAAGACGTAGTGTAGGGCCCAACTTTCCTATTTCTGTTAAAATTAATAGCTCAGATTTTTTAAGAGGTGGGCTAACTGATCAAGAATCAGCAACTATATGTAAAGCGCTAGATAGTAAAGGAATAGATTTAATAGAAATTAGCGGTGGTAACTATGAAAACTTAGCAATTTTTAGAGGAAAAGATGCATTAAATGACAAAAATATCAACGAAGCGTACTTTCTAGATAGCTCTAAAGAAATTTTAAATACAATTAAAAATACACCAATCATGCTCACAGGTGGCATACGAAAACTGTCTACAATGAATGATTTAATTTCAAATCACAATATTGACATGATAGGTCTAGCCAGACCTCTATGTGGCTTGATTGATGGGCCTAAAAAACTCATAAAAAAAGAAATTTATGAACTACCTAAATATGAGGATAAAATAAACTATCCATTTTTTTTAAGGTGGTTAAAGATTTTTCGTTTTGGAAAAGTCATCTATAAAGCGGCAATATTATTGTGGTGCTATGATAACATAATAAACATATCAAAAAACAAGCCCTTTGACACCAAGGGTGAGAAAATCAACTTAATCAACATTATCATCAAAATGTACATCTACGAATGGAAAAAAGCTTCATCCTTAAGAGAAATAAAATCTAGAGGCTTAGTTTATCGACAAAATTTTTAGAATTTATTTTAAATGATCATTAAAATAATTCACCATTTTCTTATACAAGTTCTTTCTAGCATTCCCTCCTCGCATACTGTGAGGTCTGTCAGGGTAATAAAATACATCTAACTGTTTATCATTTTTGACAAATTCCTCAATAAGCCAAGTCAAATTTTGGGAATGCACATTGTCATCTCCGGTACCATGAATTACAAGTAGTTTTCCCTTAAATCTATCAACATAGCTTAAAACAGAAGTTGAATCATAACCAGCTTCATTATTTTGAGGAAGTCCCATTGATCTTTCAGTATAAATAGAATCATATAATCTAAAGTCCATAACTGGGGCAACCGAAACTCCTACATCAAATAATTCTGCGTTTTTAGTTAACATCAAACCTGTAAAGTATCCACCTCCGGACCAACCCCAAGCGCCTATCTTATCTTCATCCACAAAACCCTTATTAATTAAGTGCTTTACACCTGCTGCTGTATCAATGGAGAGATATTTCGACATGTTACCATAGCTTAAATTCTTAAATTTTTCACCTCTACCGCTCATACCTCTAGCATCCATTGAGAATACAATATATCCTTGTTGTGCAAGATACTGGTTCCATAAGCTACCCCACCTATTGTAAACTATTTGAGTTCCGGGCATTCCATAGCCATAAACAATTAATGGATAACGTTTGTTCTTGCTAAAATCGGGAGGATAAGTAATAATCCCATCAAGTTTTACTGATTTATCTTCCGATTCAAATTGTATTAATTCAGGAAAAGACCAATCATAAGCATTGAATTGAGACTTGTCAGTTTCAGACAAAACCTTAATTAATTCTCCATTCATCTTTTTAAGTAAATGCTTTGTAGGCTCTCTTAAGCTTGAAAACGAATCAATAAACATATTCTTCTCAGGTAAAACCTTTATAGAGTGAGATCCTTCTTCGCTAGTTAACAATTTTAAATTATTTCCATCAAAATCAATTGAATAGAATCTATTTTCAAAAACTGATTCCTTGTTGCTGATAAAATATATTTTCTTTGAGATCTCATCAAAATGAATAATATTTTTAACTTCCCAATTACCCTGTGTGATTTGTCTTATTTTTTTTCCGTTTTTTGAATGTAAATAAATATGACGCCATCCGTCCTGTTCAGATAGCCACAAAACATCTTCATTTTTTAAAAAGAAATAATTTCTATGTAAATCTACCCAACCTGACATATCGCTTTCGGATAGGCCTCTTGATAATTTTATTTTTTTAATATTCGTATGAATGAATTGCCATTTTTTTTGCAATCTATCCATTTCCATAAAAACAATTTCTTGATTATTAATCCACTTCATCCATGGTAAATAAATATCCTTTTGATGTCCGGAAAATAATCTTTTAGAACCTCCCCCTTTTGTCTTAGATACGAAAATTGACATGGATGGGTTTTGCTGTCCAGCTTTAGGATAATGAAGTTCTTTTACTTGCGGATAAAGAGAAACCTCGCTAAACAGTTTGAAGATGGGCACATTGGATTGATCTTCTTCCCAATAAGCAATATTTTTGCTATCGGGTGACCATAAATATGCATCATAAGAACCAAATTCCTCTTCATAAACCCATTCAAAATGACCGTTAGAGATAGTCTTTGAACCAGAGGAGCTTATTCTTCTTTGTTTTTTTCTCGTTAAATCAAACGTATATAGATTATTATCTTCTCTAACATAAGCTACAAACTTACCATCAGGTGAAAATTTAACATTTCGAAGTCGTTTATTATTGCTAGAAACAGGCAAAACCTGTTTAGACTCAATCTCAACAACAAAATAGGTGGCATAAAAGGAATGTCGCCATATTTTTTCTTCATTGGTAGAGATGAGTATTTTTTTTCCTTTGCTGTCTAGCTTCATATCATCAATAGAAATTTTTTTATTTTCATAATTAAGTAAGCTACTGTTAATCAAGATGGATGTGTCATTATCTAAAAAGGAAATTTTAACTATTGAGTTTAAATAATTTCCTTTTCCAATTGCTAAATAGTCATTACTATCAGAAAACCAAACCATTTTCCCTAAAGATGCGTATTTAAATGGTGACTTGCCTTGGGTATGCTCAAATGTTATTCTTTTTGTTTTATTTTCAGCAAATAAAGAGCAAAACCCTATTAAAGTAAGAATTGAAATTTTTTTTAAAATCATAGTTTCTTTATTATCCT
>ENA-OSEY01002898-OSEY01002898.1-marine-metagenome-genome-assembly--contig:-NODE-2898-length-10788-cov-4.152834_pt1 | contig 10788 bp, 11 predicted proteins | sample MGYA00248465_ERZ534230 | MGnify/ENA primary metagenome ERZ534230 (study PRJEB26409, sample SAMN06344110) | marine metagenome | isolation source: Sea water from surface | place: Atlantic Ocean:Southern... | reverse complement strand
AAAGTAGTAATTTCAGATATGATTGTTATTTCTGGGTATAAAAAAATACCAGATGTAGTAATTAAAGATTTAGTGGACGGAGTAGAGTCAGATCTTAAAGATAAAATTCAATTTAACACAGTTAAAGAGTTACTCGTTTATTCTTACAGAGTTGCAGGAACAGTAGGATTAATGATGGCTAAAATTTTAAATGTAAGTGATAAGCGTGCTCTAAAAGGGGCAATTGATTTAGGTATTGCTATGCAACTTACAAACATTTCTAGGGATGTCGTAGAGGACTATAAAATGAATAGAGAATATATTAAAGATGACTTTGAAAGTATAAAATCAACTTTAAAGTTGGCAGATATGTTTTATGAAAGTTCATTTAGTTCACTCAAAAAAATTCCAATTAGATATAGATTTGCAATCATAGTTGCAAGAAGAGTTTATAGACAGATTGGGATAGAAATAATTAAAAAAAAAAATATTGAAAATTACAAAAGATCTGGAAAAATTTATGTAGATAATTTTGGAAAAATCACCCAAACAATTCTATCTTTTGTTGATTTAATAAAGCTTTTTTTCATAAAAATTGAAAGTCATCAAAGATCACAAGAACATGATATTATTAAATCAGAAATTAATTTAAATGAGAGAATTTGATTATATTATTATAGGAGGTGGTTGTGCTGGTCTTTCACTTGCCTATGAATTAGAAACTAATCAAAAATTAAAAGATAAATCATTAGCAATTATTGAACCAAGGGAGGAATATAAAAGAGATAAAACTTGGTCTTTTTGGAAGGTAATAAATCATAATTTTGAGGATTGTGTAAAAAAAAGTTGGAATAATTTTACAATTAATATTCCAGGAAATACAAAACATATTGAATGTAATAATACGCCGTATCAAACAATTGATAGCGGCTTGTTTTATTCAAAAATAATTAACACCTTAAAAAAAAATAAAAATATAAATTTTTTTAAAAATATTAATGAAGTAGAGATAAAAAATTCTTTTGTATTTAATAGTTTGTCAGACAATCATTATGATAAATCAAATTTATGGCAACATTTCTCAGGTTTTGAGATTGAAACAGATAAAGATTTATTTGACGATAAAATTTTCAATTTGATGGATTTTGATTGCGATCAAAAAAATAGTGTTCATTTTTTTTATACACTTCCATTCTCAAGAAGAAAAGCGTTAATAGAGACTACTTGGCTTTCAGATCTAAATAATAATTCTCTTCAAGATTATGAGAACCAATTAAAAGATTATATTGAAAATCATTTAAATATTAAAAAATATAAAATTAATTTTACTGAAACAGGTGCTATTCCTTTATTTCATCTAAAAAATGAGCAAAAAATTAATCAAATAAATATTGGAACAGCTGGCGGCATGACTAGATTAAGCACGGGTTATACTTTTTTAAATATTCAGGAGCACAGTAAATATATTACAAAAAATATTGAAAATATAAAAAATCATAAGAAATTTACTATTACAAAGAAATATAAATATTTAGATAATATTTTTTTAAAAGTACTTAAAAAGAATCCTGAAAAAATGTCCCAAATTTTTTTTAAAATGTTTCTTAGTTCACCAAGCACTGTTATAAATTTTTTATCAAATAAAAGTAATTTTTTTGAGGATATAGCTATAATTTCGAAAATGCCTAAGTGGACTTTTATAAAAGAGATAATTTAAAATGAGTCAATTTATTAAAAAAATTAATTTTAACCATTCTTTTATTTTTTTTATATTTTGTAATATTTTTTCCTTATTAATCTTTAAAATGAATATTAATATTTCACCGTTAATTTGCTTATTTTTAATTTTATTAATTGGTGTATCACATGGCTCATTAGATCATATAAAAGGAAAAAAATTATTTGAAATTTTAAAAATTAAAAATATTTCTTCTTTTTATCTAATTTATATTTTAATTACTTTTTTTATAATTATTTTATGGATATTTTTACCTACTTTTTCTTTAATAATTTTTCTAATGGTCGCTTCTTTTCATTTTGGTAAGGAAGATACTGAGTTTTTATTTTTCGAAAGATCATACCTAATTCAGTTAATGTATTTATTAAAAGGGTCATTGGTAATATTGGCTCCCATGTATTTTCACTTTGATGAGACAATATCTATTTTTAAATTGCTATTAGTTGAAAATGAAACTTTTTATACAATATTAAGTTTTGTAGAAGAAAAAAATATCTTACTTTTAAGTATAATAATAAGTTCTATTTCAAGTATTTATTTATTTACAAAGCAGTTTGAGATAAAAAAATTTACTATTTTTTTAGATTATTTTTCAATTATATTATTAAATTATTTTCTTTCACCATTAGTAGCATTTACAATGTATTTTTGCTTCCTACACTCAATAAGACATAGCATTACATTAGTATTTGAAATAGATAAAAATAATCTTAAAAATGGTGTATTAACGTTTATTAAAAAAGCTATGCCATTAACATTTTTAACTGCTGTTTTATGTATAGTTGGTCTATACTTTTTAAATAAAAATTATGGTTTTGATAATTCAATTTTAAAATTAATTTTTATTGGTTTGGCGTCATTAACCTTTCCACATATATTGCTAGAATATTTTTTAGAAAAAAATGAAAAATAAAGAACTCAAAATATTACTTTCAGCTCCTCGAGGTTTTTGTGCTGGAGTAGAAAGGGCAATTGAAATTGTTGAAAAATCAATTAAGAAGTTTGGAGCTCCGGTTTATGTTCGACATGAAATAGTTCATAATAAATATGTTGTTGATGATTTAAAAAATAAAGGAGCAATATTTGTAGAAGAGCTTGAAGAGATTGAAGACAAATCAAGACCAGTAATATTCTCAGCTCATGGTGTACCAAAAAAAATTCCTGAGGATGCAAAAAATTATAATATGACTTTTGTAGATGCTACCTGTCCTCTTGTTTCAAAGGTTCATAGAGAAGCAGAAAATCTAAATAAATCTGGATATCATTTAATATTAATTGGTCATGAAAGTCATCCTGAGGTTGTTGGAACAATGGGCCAATTACCCAAAGGTTCTATCGATCTTATTCAAGATGAAGAGGAAGCAAAAAATTATAAATTTGATAAAAAAAAACAAATTGCTTTTGTAACTCAAACAACTTTGTCTGTTGATGATACAAAGGATATAATAAAAATTTTAAAAGAACGTTTTCCAAATATACGTGAACCCTTAAAAGAAGATATTTGCTACGCAACTACAAATCGACAAATGGCTGTTAAGAATATTGCAAAAAAGTGTGATATGTTTTTTGTTATAGGTAGTAGAAACTCATCTAATTCTGTTAGGTTAGTTGAAGTTGCAAAAAAATCAGGATGTTTAAAATCTCATTTAATCCATTCTCAAAGTGAAATACCTTATGATTTAATAGAAAACTCAAATATAATTGGAATTTCCTCTGGAGCTTCCGCCCCAGAAGTTTTGGTTGAAAATTTTATTAAGGAATTGAAAAAAAGATTTATTGTTACTATAGATGAGGTAGAAATAATAAAAGAAAACGTAACTTTTAAAGTCCCTAAAAAATTAAATTAAATGGCTGTTTACACAAAGATAAACTCAACAATAATTACATCAATTGAAAATAGTTATAGCATAGGAAAAATAATTAAATTTAGTGGTATTAAAAAAGGAATAGAAAATACTAATTATTTTATTAAGACAAATAAGAAAAAATTTATACTTACAATTTTTGAAAAACGGGTAAATTCAAAAGATCTTCCGTTTTTTATGAATTTAATGTCTGGGCTCCATAAATTAAAAATTAAATGCCCAATGCCTATTAAAAATAAAAAGGGTAGTTATTTATTTAAAATAAAAAAAAAACAAGCTTGTATAGTTACATTTCTTGATGGAAAAGACAAAAACGAGTTAACTGCAAAAGACTGCTATGTGGTTGGGAAAAATATTGGAAAATTACATAAAGCGTCAAAAAAACTTAAAATCTTCAGGAAAAATTCAATGTCGATAAATTCTTGGGGACCACTCTTAAATAAGATCGATAATAGAATAAACAAAGTTTCAAAAAATTTAAAAAATTCAATGAAACATGACCTAAATGATATAAAGCAGAAATGGCCTAAAAATTTACCAAAGGGTATTATTCATAGTGATTTGTTTATAGATAATATTTTCTTCTATAAGAGAAAATTTCTTGGGTACATTGATTTTTATTTTTCTTGTAACGATTTTTTAGCATATGAATTAGCTATTTGTATAAACGCACTTTGTTTTAAAAAAAAAAATAGTTCCTTTATATTTGATAAAAAAAAATCGACTAATCTTATTAGAGGTTATGAGTCTATTAGAAAATTAAATGGAAATGAAAAGAAATACTTTAATGTTCTGTGTCGTGGATCCGCTTTGAGATATTTGCTAACTAGAGCATATGATTATTTAAATACACCAAAAAATGCTATAATTAAAATTAAAGATCCAAAAGAATATATTAAAAAGTTAAATTTTCATCGTCAAGTAAAGTCATACAACAATTATATTAATTAATGATTAAAGTTTATACTGATGGTTCTTGCTTAGAAAATCCTGGAAACGGTGGATGGGCAGCAATAATTATTGATGATGGAAAAAAGACTCAAATAAAAGGAAGTAAAAAAAATACTACAAACAATCAAATGGAGTTACTTGCTCCAATTGAAGCTTTAAAGAAAATTCCTAAAGGTAGTAAAGTTCAAATTTTTACAGATTCTAAATATGTAAAATCAGGAATTACAGAGTGGATCCATAACTGGAAAAAAAATGGGTGGAAAACTGCAAATAAACAAAAAGTTAAAAACAAAGATCTTTGGGTAGAACTTGATCTGCTTTCAAGTCAATTTGATATAAAATGGAGCTGGGTAAAAGCACATTCCACTGATAAGTTAAATAATGAAGTAGACTTAATTGCTAGAGAAGCAGCAAATTTATAAATGGGGCACCTGGCAACAGAACGCCCCTTTTAATCAGATAATATCTAAAATTCCCTCTGCTGAGGAAATACCACAACTTTTAGTTTCCTCTTCTTCTTGGATGTTTTGGACTTTTAAATTTTCAATAATCATAGCGTAACGACTAGATCTAATTCCCATACCTTTTGAATTTCTATCAATTTCTGCACCAATTAATTTAGTAAATGATAAATATGGATCAGCTAACATTTTGATATTATTTCCAACATTGTTAGCTTCTCCCCAAGCATTCATTACGTGTGGGTCATTTACTGAAATGCAAAATATTTTATCAATTCCTTTTGCTTTGATTTTTTCAGCATTTTTTACATACCCTGGTAAATGAAATTTAGAACATGTGGAAGTGTATGCTCCTGGCAATCCAAATAAGAGTACTTTGCTGTTTCCCAAAGTTTCTTTTATGTTTTGCTCTTTTGGCTCGCCGTCCTTTAAAATATAGATATTAGCCTCAGGTATAAGGTCGTTTACTTTTAATTTCATATTTTGCTTTTAACAAAATTTTTTACTACTTCAATGTCGTTTTTTAGCACCTCGAAGTTTTCATCTTTGTTAAGGACATGCTCAAGTTCCTTTGGTAAATTTTCATGTTTTTTTATTGCATTTTCTGTCGCATCTGGAAATTTACATGGGTGTGCAGTTGATAAGACAACACAATCATTTAAAGATAACTTATTTGCAACCCCTACTCCAACTGCAGTATGAGGGTCTAAGATCAAATTACTTTTTTCGTAGTATTTTTTTATTATATCTAAAGTTTCTTTTTCATTACAACTTTCAGAAATGAAATCTTTTTGAATACTTTCTAAATTAATTTTTTCAATTTGATAAACGTTCTCTTTAATTTTTTTCATAATTTTTGCAGTAATTTCTGAATTAGAGTTATTAATATAGTAAATTAACCTTTCAAAATTACTCGCTAGTTGAATATCCATACTTGGGGATATTGTTTGTTCAACTTTCTTTGATATATACTCTCCTTTTGAAATTGCTCTATGCAAAATGTCGTTTTGATTTGTTGCAACAATTAATTTATCTATTGGTAAACCCATTTTCTTTGCAAGATAACCAGCAAAAACATCTCCAAAGTTTCCAGTAGGAACTGAAAAAGATAAGGGTTTACTAGAAGTAAGTTTAAAATAAGTATAAAAATAATAGACTGCCTGAGCAATTATTCTTGCCCAATTTATTGAGTTTACTCCAGTCATCTTTATACTTTTTGAAAATTCGAGATCTGAAAACATTGCCTTAACTAAATTTTGACAATCATCAAAATTTCCATCAATAGCAATATTAAAAACATTCTTTTCATTGCCAGTTGTCATTAATTTTCTTTGAACTTTGGATATTTTATTATTTGGATGAAGAACAAAAATATTCATATTATTCTTTCCTTTAATTGCATCGATTGCAGCTGCTCCTGTATCACCAGATGTAGCTACTACTACATTTAAAAAATCATTATTTTTACTTAAATAGTAATCATATAAGTTTCCTATAAATTGCATTGCAATATCCTTAAATGCAAGGGTAGGACCATGATATAACTCAAGTAGTTTTAAACTTCCTAAATTACTAATTTTTACAACTTCCTTTTCTCTAAAAGATGAATAAGATTTTGTAATAATATTTTTAAGATCTTCTTTATTTATAAAATCTGAACAAAATGGGTTTAGGATTTCACAAGCTAAATCATTGTAGCTAAGGTTTTTTAATTTATCTAAATCTTCAGAGTTTAATAATTTAATATTTTTAGGGACAAATAATCCACCATCGTCAGCTAAACCTTTAATAAAAACATCTTTAAAATTAAGCTCATTTTTATTATTTCTTGTACTTACATAGTTCATAGAATTTATAGATACTCTCTTATATCTGAACTGGCAATATTAAATTAAGCTGTCTACAAGAAATAATACAAAAATTGTAAATAAGTAAAAAATTGAATAAGTAAAAATTTTCTTCGCTTTTTTAGGATCAAACTTATTCTTTTTATAATTTAATAATTCATAACAAATGTAATTGTAATAAAGAGTCAGAATAATTGATGGAATTAAATATTTTAATCCTGCAAAGTTGATTAAATATGGCAATATAATCACAGGGATCATGGATAAAGAGTATAAGAAAATATATTTTTTAGTTTTTTCAATTCCATCTGATACAGGAAGCATAGGAATTTTTGCTTTTTTATAATCTCCTGCTTTATAAAGACTTAGTGCCCAAAAATGTGAGGGAGTCCAAAAAAAAATTATTAAGAATAAACTGATAGGCTCTAAAGATATTGAATTAGTAGCTATAGTCCAACCGATTATTGGAGGCAAAGCTCCTGCAGCTCCTCCGATTACAATATTTTGAGGAGTCTTTCTCTTTAACCAAATTGTATAAACTAATATATAAAATAAAATTGTGAAAAGTAATAAAGCTGCTGATAGAAAATTGGTGAAATAATTTAAAAGAATTACAGAGAGTACAGTAAGTGCTAATCCATAAACTAGAGCATAATTTCTAGTTATCTTGCCAGTTGGTATTGGTCTCAAACATGTTCTCGTCATTAGTGCATCAATGTCTGAGTCATACCACATGTTTAAACAACCTGCTGCTCCTGCACCAATAGCTACTAGAATAATTCCAACAATTGCATTTATAGTTTCGATTGTTGAATTAGAAGTAATGTACCCTACAGCACAAGTAAAAATCACAAGAGACATAACTCTTGGCTTAAGCAATAATATTAAGGATTTTAAAAAAGAATTAATATCAATGTTGCTAACTGATTTTTGTTTAATTGATTTAGTAGACAATGTTTAATCAACGTTTAAGGTAACAAATATAACCACTAAAACCATTCCTATAATCAAAATATGGTTTCCTAAATCAAAAACTCCAACTTTGCTATTTTTTTTATCAATGAGTTTTCTATGAAGTGGTACATTGTCGTAAGGATTTATCTTTATTTTAGAGCTTTCGTTCTGTTCATTATCTATTTTTACTGAGAAACCAAACCAGGTAAGATAAATGAATAGAAGAAAAAATACTAAAAGTCCCCCTAAAATAGTATATCCATCCATAAACTATTGTCCTCCGCCTACAAAAAAATAAAATAATCTTGTAAATAAAGTATATTTTCCTTCAGCAACCATCAACACAACAAAACAAACTATTGCTGTCATTGGCCATAAAAGAACATTTACAAGTGCATACCTCTCCCAAAAAAGGTGCATAAAAAACGCCATGATTAATCCTGCTTTTAGGAACATAAAAAATAAAATTAAGCTCCATCTAAGAAGTCCTTGAAACTGATACCAGTCAACTAAATATGAAAAAAAACTTAGTACAAATAATAATCCCCATATCCAAAGATAAATACCTATCTTATGTGTACTTCCTTGTTCTTCTTTTTTTTTCGTTTCATCCATAATTTAAATTACCATAAATAAAAAAATGCAAAAATAAATACCCAAACTAAGTCAACAAAGTGCCAGTATAAACCTAAAATTTCAATTTCAACGTAATCACCTCGCATGGTTGTAAACCAACCTCTTTTTCCACCATTTTCATAGTGTCCAGCAAAAACCTTATAGGCATATATAAATAAAAATATAACACCTATTGAAACGTGAGTTCCATGAAATCCTGTAATCATAAAGAAAAATGATCCAAATTGTGGTGCACCAAAAGGATTTTCCCAAGGTCTAACACCCTCATGAATTAGTTTTGACCATTCATAAGCTTGCATACCTACAAATATTAATCCCCCAACGGCAGTTGCTAATACTAACCAGCCACACATTTTTCTGTTTTTCTCGTATCCATACTTGACCGCTAGAGCCATAGTACCGCTACTTGTAATTAAAACGAAAGTCATAAGCGCGATCAGCAACAATGGTACCGGAACTCCAAAAGCTTCGAGAGCAAAAACCTCACTTGGGTTTGGCCACTCAATAGGTGTAGATGCTCTACCCTTCATATATGAAATTAAGAAACAGCTGAATACAAATGTATCACTTAACAAAAAGATCCACATCATGGCTTTGCCCCAATGCACACCTTTGAACATAGTTTGATCTGAGCCCGTATCATGAGCCATACCCTTAAAACCAGGTTTAAACTCGTAATCGACTATTTTTTGCTCAGACATTAATTTGCCCTTATATATTTTCTCTAAGTTTTTTCTACCTCTGTATTTAAAACTTCACTTGGCGGTGTAGTTTGAGGCATAAAATCTTCTTTAGCTCCAGGTACACTGTAATCATAGGGCCATCTATGAACAACCGGAAGTCTTTCACCAAAATTACCATGTTCTGGTGGAACTGTTGAAGTATGCCACTCTAATGAATTTGCTTTCCATGGGTTTTTGCCAGCAGGTTTTCCGGTTTTTAAAGTTTTAATAATGTTATAAATCAATATAAATTGTGCAGCACCTACAATAAATGCAGCTAAGCTTATAAACTCATTCATCCCTATAGCTGAGGTCATATAAGGACTATCGTACATTTCAAAATATCTTCTTGGAACACCAATGAAGCCTAAATAGTGCATTGGAAAATAAATTGAGTAAGCACCTAAAAAAGTTATCCAGAAGTGCCATTTTCCAAGGCCTTCATTAAGCATTCTTCCAGCAACTAATGGGAACCAGTGATAAACTGCACCCATAATTACCATCAGTGGGGCTATACCCATTACCATGTGAAAATGTGCAACCACAAAATAAGTATCTGACAAAGGTACATCTACTGAAACGTTTCCTAAAAAAATTCCAGTAATACCACCATTAACAAATGTTACTATAAATCCTAAACACCATAGCATAACAACATTTATTCTTATATTTCCTCTCCATAAAGTTAATATCCAATTATAAACTTTCATGGCGGTTGGTACGGCTATGATTAAAGTTGTTGTAGCAAAAAAGAAGCCAAACCATGGGTTCATTCCACTAACATACATATGGTGAGCCCATACAAAGAAACTTAGCGCACCTATACCTACAATTGCCCAAACCATCATTCTATAGCCAAAAATATTCTTTCTTGCATGAACAGAAATTAAATCTGATACAATACCGAATGCTGGAAGTGCAACGATGTAAACTTCAGGGTGACCAAAAAACCAAAATAAGTGTTGGAAAAGAATAGGACTTCCACCACCATATTCCAATACTTCACCTGCTTTTAGAATTGTTGGCATAAAAAAACTTGTTCCTAATACTTTGTCTAAAGTCATCATTATAGAACTCACTAAAAGCGCAGGAAACGCAAGCATCGCTAATACAGTAGCTGTAAATATTCCCCAAACCGTTAAAGGCATTCTCATTAGAGTCATTCCTCTTGTTCTAGCTTGAAGGATCGTAATCATGTAGTTCAATCCTCCCATTGTAAAACCAATTACAAAAAGAGATAAAGATATAAGCATCAGAAGTATTCCAGCCCCAGAGCCAGGTGTTCCTTCTAAAATAGCTTGTGGAGGATATAAGGTCCATCCTGAGCCGGTCGGTCCTCCTGGCACAAAGAAACTTGCCATTAAAACTGCTACCGCAACAAAAAACATCCAAAAACTTAACATGTTTACATATGGAAAAACCATATCACGTGCACCAACCATTAAAGGTATTAAATAATTACCAAAACCTCCAAGGAATAATGCAGTTAAAAAATAAACAACCATTATCATTCCATGCATAGTTACAAACTGATAATAATGCTCTGCTGTCATGAACCCAGCTAATCCTGGAAAACCTAATTGTAATCTCATTAACCAAGATAAAATTAATCCAACAACACCAGTAAAAACTGCT
>ENA-OSEY01002897-OSEY01002897.1-marine-metagenome-genome-assembly--contig:-NODE-2897-length-10791-cov-4.544895_pt1 | contig 10791 bp, 12 predicted proteins | sample MGYA00248465_ERZ534230 | MGnify/ENA primary metagenome ERZ534230 (study PRJEB26409, sample SAMN06344110) | marine metagenome | isolation source: Sea water from surface | place: Atlantic Ocean:Southern... | reverse complement strand
ATCCAAAGTTAGGACCTCCCAGTCTGTGACCGGGAGGAATTTAACCATAGGAGAAAACGGTTATTCCGAATTCTGTTCGTCATCTACCTCTTCCTTAGAATCATTTTTTGGAAAAGGATTTAGAATTATCGTTGGTGATTCTTGATAGATGGGGTGATCCTCAGGGAGCATTTTTAACCCCAGACGTTCGCTAATTTCACGAAGTGTTTCTTGATATTCTGCCTCAGTTAGTTCAGAGAGTTTTTGGTCCTTTTCACTCATGGAGAATAATTTAATTCTGAAATACGACAAATTGTGTCGCGCATAGAATTTATTCTAAGAACTTTCCTCTCTAAATAATGACTAATCTGTAATGGGAAATTTATTCAATGACTCAAACAAAATTCTAAAAATTATAATGGTATTGACTTTTAGTAGCTCTTTAATTTATCTAAATTCTCCCGTCTTCGAAGACGACCCTGGGCCGGACTTTTCCGAATTCATGTCCTATTTAATTTATTTGGAAGAGGACGGCTCAACCATGCTTTATAGCGATGCTAAAAAAAATTCGATAACTATTGCAAGTTGGGCTCTCTATCGACATCAAGTTTCAGCGCATACCTCTTTTCAAGGCATTGGGGCAGATGAAAACTGTCCTTTTTTTGGAATTACGGAAAAACGCATACGCGATAAGCACGACATCATTGAAGTTTTAAATAATGATGAATCGGTTCTATTGAATTACTCTGGTTGCAAGACTGGAATAGATAATAAAACACAGAACGATTTCATCAGTTTTAATTCTAAAGAAGGGCCTAAAGAAATTTCTCAATATCATCAATTAGATCAAGAATTCTCTGTATTTTTAGTTACCAATGGGTGGTGGTGGGCATCAAGGTTCAATCGAGAGATAAATTCAAACATCACCTATGGTCTTTTGGAAAAGGATCCTCGGAATTTCTGCCGTGTTTGGATGGAGCTCTTATATACACCTATAGACTCTCACTACGCCTGGGGACCCTTGAGAGATTTTTTTTCAGAAGGCCAAGAATATTGTATCCCAGCATTAGAGGAGGCCTTGTGAAAACAAAAGAGAAATCTAAAGTGAAAAAAGTAAAAAAAATTAACATGAAGAGAACAAATAGATCAGATGAAGAGCAATTAAAACCTAAAATAATTTTTGATCTATAAATTATGTTTTTTAACGAAGCACAAATGTTGATTTTTGGATTAATTTTCTGGCTTTTTTGGTTTGGCATTGAATTTCTCTATTACATATACAGATATAAAGAATCGGATAATCCTTACGAAGAAATCTCAGAGGAAGATATTTATTTCGACCAAGAAAACAAGGTATGGCTATGGGAGGTGGATGGGCACTTATTTTCTAACGAAGAATTTCATATGAATCAAGGCGGTAATATTGAAGATTTTGAAAATTGGATCCGAGATAAAGAACCTGTTGATTCTATTGAAGACGTGACTTCTTATAAAGTACACTAAATTTTTTAGGAGACTTTCAATGAAACACTTTATTTATTTATTTGCTTTAATAATTGTATTTACTGCCTGTAGCAATAATATCGAAGACAATAAAAAAATGGCAGGCGATTTCCTAGACCTAGCGCTTTCGGCTAATCCATTAGAGGCGCAGGAACTCACCCATCCTGATTTCAAATTCGTCTTCATGGGTAATACTGAAATATCAAATATTCCTTACGACCGAGATGCATACTTCGATTACTGGTTACCTCAAGTGGTGGGTAAATTGCTCCCAACTGGAATCACTTTGACAACTACCGATATGATTGCTGACGAGAATGGTGTTGCTGTCATCATGGAAGGTGATGCAGAAGGTATCAATGGCGAATACGACAATAAATACGTATTTGTTTATAAATTCAAAGATGGCAAAATTTTTTCTATTCATGAATACAACAGCGATCTTTTGGTAGCAACCAGACTTTATAAGAACAAGCTCGTCCCAAGTGATTAAAGTCCTTAAAGCTTTTTATCTGCTTGCACTTTGCCTCTCGGTAAGTTTTTTAAATGCTTATATCCCTTTGGAAAATATCCGAGTGATCGATGGCGATACTGTTAAAGGCAAAGTAGAAGGAAAACAAATTACCATTCGCTTGGTTGAGATTGATGCTCCAGAAATGGATCAGCCCTTCGGTCTCGCATCTAAAAACTTTTTAATAAAACTTACGTCGAATGAAAAAATAACATATACCTCAGAAGGTGAAGATCGTTATGGTCGAACTTTAGGCAAGTTATTTAAAAATAAAGAGGATCTAAATGCGCTGATGGTTAAATCAGGTCTTGCATGGGTTTATGAGAGATATGCAAAAAATCAGAATCTTTATGTTTATCAGGAGGCTGCAAAATCAAAAAATTTAGGATTGTGGCAATCGAAAAAACCCATAGCTCCATGGGTGTGGCGTAGAAAAAAATGAATTAAAATATTTTTATGAAAGCTTTTATTGCCAAACTTTTATTCAAATTGCCGAAAAGCATTTTAATCAAATGGTCGGGTAAACCACAAATTCAAAAGGGTTATCGTAAATTGGATCCTGGATTTCAATACCTTCTTAAGGTTATGGAAGATACGGGCGCAAAACTTGATAGTACAAAACCTGCTGCTGAATTACGTAAAGAATTTGAAGAAAGCAGGAGTTTACTTTCTTCTGCTTTGCCTTCCGGTATAAAAATTACTGACCATTTTGTAAAGACTAATGGAGCGGAAATCAAAGTCAGAGAATATTCACCGGAAACAATTGGAAACATATACCCAGCAGTGGTTTATTTCCATGGTGGCGGTTGGGTTATCGGCAGTATCGATTCTCATGAGGCATTTACAGGATTCTTATCAAAAGAATTAAAAGCAAAAGTATTTTCTGTTGAGTACCGATTGGCTCCAGAACATCCATACCCAATTCCTTTGGCTGATTGTGAAGCTGCTTTTAATTGGATAAAAGATAATGCTTTAGATTTGGGTATCAATCCAAATCGTGTTTCGGTTGGGGGAGATAGCGCGGGAGGAAATTTGGCAGCTGCCCTTTGCATTAAAAGAAAGCAAGAAGAGCTTTCGTTGCCAAAAGCTCAATTATTAATTTATCCCGTAACCGACCTTACCTTGCAAAATCCATCCATTGATGAAATGGCGGATGGCTTCTTCCTTACGAAGGATTCAATGCATTTCTTTCGTAATCAATATCTTGAGGATGATAATTTAGTAGAAGATCCTTTGGTTTCTCCTCTTTTTGCTGAAGATCTTTCTGGTCATCCTCCGGCAGTAGTAATTACTGCAGGTTTTGATCCTTTAAGAGATGAAGGTGATAAATATGCTCAAGCTTTAAGACAAGCCAACGTTGAGATATATCATCGGACTCACGATAGCTACATCCATGGCTTTGTTAACATGATGGTAGTAAATGGCGTTGATTACGCTTTGAAAAGAATATGCGATGACTTCAAAAAGATTTTTTGAGTTAAACTGAATCATTAAAATATTAAGGAGAAAATTATGAAAAAACTTTTGTTAACTGTTCTATTTTTATCTCTGTCTACATTAGCCTTTTCTGGTTATAAAGACGTAGTAAAAATGAAATTAGGCGACGGATGCTCGATGCAAGACATAGTTGAGCTAAAAGACGATTTTAATAATGTCATGAAGCAAAATGGGTATGACTATCAAGCAGAAATATGGATGCCTACTTTCTACCCTGAAGAAGTAGCTGGATTTTTTTACTGGGTAGGTACTGCACCGGATTTGGCTGACTTTGGGCCAGAATTTACCAGATACTTTAACGAGGCCAACAAGGGCTCATCCCCAGAAGCCAAATTAGAAGCTGATTTTGATAAATGCAGAACTGAAGTTTCAAGAAGCGGCTTTCAAGCACAATAGTGACTTAAAGTAGCCAAAGATATGCTTTGGCTACTTGAATTTTTTTCTCATATTCATAACAGCTTCCATACCTGCTACGGGCTTTTTCCCTTCAGGCACAGTATTTCCTTTTTGAATAAGTTGCTCAAAAGACGCTCCTCCTTTAAACATTTCATAAAGCACGTCTATATCCATGTTTGTACCAATTGGTTCTTCGGAAAAATCCGGAGAAATATTTTTTTTGAATTCCTCTTTATTTCGCCAATGCTCAAAGAATATTTCTACTAAATTTCCGTCAGGATCTTTGTAATACATTCCGGTGATCCAACCATGATTAATTGTCCAGTAAGGCTTTAGTCCCCTTTCTTTTGCTTTATGGTAAAAATCAAACCACTTTTCTATGGGGTTTAGTTTATAAGAGATATGATCTAAACCAACAATTGATGGCAAGGTTTTATTCATCCAGTTCTTTATTCTCATAATTGTTTTTGGAATGAATCCTAAATTCTCAAAAACAACTGAAGTGTTAGCTATGGCCACTCGATGGTGTTCTTCGTCAAAAGCTAAAAAAGTTAATTCCTCACTTTTATAAAGTGGTTCACAGCCAAACAACCTAATATAAAAATCTATCATTGCTTCATAATTTGTTGTCTTAAAAGCTACATGATGAAAGTCCTCAGGTGCTTGGTTAGAGCTGAGGTTTTGATATAAGTCTAAATTTAGTTTTTCATCTGATGCCATGAGATAAATTCTAACCTATATAATTATCTAATATGCAGGAACTAAAAAATTTAAAGTTTTCAAATCAATTTGCTACTTTGCCTGAAGAACTTTTTCACAGACAAACTTGGACTCCTTTTGATGCTCCTAAGTTGATTCATTATAACGACGAACTTGCAAAAACTTTGAGTTTACCGAGAGATTTAAATCCTGAGGATTTAGTTCCTTTCATCAATGGCAATAAAGTTTTTAAGAACAGTGCTCCTTTATCTATGGCCTATGCAGGTCATCAATTTGGTTCTTGGGTTCCTCAACTTGGAGACGGCAGAGGTATTTTATTAGGTCAATTACAAACAGTTGATGGCTTATTAGATTTGCACATAAAGGGTGCGGGTAAAACGCCTTATTCAAGGTTTGGTGATGGTCGAGCAGTATTGAGGTCTACCATAAGAGAGTATTTGTGTGGTGAAGCCATGCATCATCTTGGCATACCAAGTTCAAGGTCTCTGATTTTGATTGGGAGTGAGGAGCCAGTTTTTAGAGAGACTACTGAATTTGGAGCAATGATGGTAAGAGTAGCAAAAACACATATACGTTTTGGGCATTTTGAATATTTGACGCACAATAAAAAATCAAATTTAGTTCCAGTGTTACTAGACCATGTCATTCATAACTATTTCCCGGAGTTACAGAATGCCAAAGATGCCTATACTGATTTGTTTGAGAAAATGGTAACTTTGACAGCTCGTCTTATTGCTAAATGGCAAGTTTTTGGTTTTGCTCATGGGGTCATGAATACAGATAATATGTCTATTTTAGGTGAAACTTTTGATTTTGGGCCTTTTGGTTTTTTGGATGACTATGACCCAGGATTCATATGCAATCATTCAGATCATCAAGGCAGATACGCTTTTAATAATCAGCCCTCAATAGGACTTTGGAATTGCCATGCCTTAGCTGCGGCATTGAAAGATCAGATTGATATTGAAAAAACTAAAGAAATCATAAACAACTACGAAAAAATCTTTTACGAAGAATTGACGAAACTTTATCGAAGAAAGTTTGGATTAATAAGAGTAGAAAAAGGAGATTTAGATTTAATTGAAGAATTTTTAGATTGGATGAAACGTTATAAAAAAGATTACACCAATACTTTTAGAGATCTCTCAGAAGGAATTCTTGAGTTTAGTGACTCTAAAGGTAAGGCTTGGCAATCTAACTATCAAAACAGGCTTGCAAAAGAAGATACCACCAAAGAGGATAGAAAAAATCTGATGATAAATTCTAATCCTAAATATATTTTAAGAAACTACCTTGCTCAGGAAGTTATAGAAGCAGCGCAGGAAGGAGATTATTCTCCCTTAAATAAACTGTTAAACGTCTTAAAAAATCCTTTCAGTGCAAAGGAAGAATACAAAGATTACGCAAAATCTCCTCCCGAATGGGGGAAAAAGTTAGAAATATCTTGTTCTTCGTAAGTTTTTTTTGATTGGCAGAAACCAAAGAAGGTGTTTTAGGCGTGAAGCACCCTTAAATTAGCAAAAGTTTTTTTTCTCACACGCACGACATACTCGTCTAAGACCCATCATTCCGCCTCTTTGTTTAGAGAAATAGCTAAAGGGTAATTCTTTTAGGCATTCTTCGCATTGTTTGGTCATGATTCACTTTAAATTATCATCGCACAAAAAGAAATCCCCTCGTTAGACGAGGGGATTAGGGGGGGAGAACTTTATAAATTTATCGCTTTACCGGATTAGAAGAAATTTACTCCTATTACTCCTAAATAAAGTATAAAAGAGAGGCAAAAACAAAATCCTAAAGTTCCTGTTACCACTCTATTTAGCATCGCTTACTCCTTTTAGCTGATGGTTAATAAAAGATTAGTTCATAAATCTAAAATGATTAAAATTTATTACTAATCATCAATCATAAATTTGAGTGAATTATACACCCCCAAAAAAAGGGCAAAACTGCTTAAAAAACTACAATTATGCAAGTTTGTGCACTAATTTTGGATTTTTAGTGATTCAAATGATTACAATCAACAAAAAACGCTCAAAGTATAGTATTTATTGGCTTTTTTGCTAGATAGAAGACCATGATTTTTCACGATTTTCACAAAAAATTATAACTAATTTCACATAAGTTATAAAAAAAAACTTTTTTATTCATTTTAAATCGTTTGTTTTTATTCTAAAAAAAGGACTTTTTTGTTCTAATTAAAATTTATTTGAGAGGAATTAATCATGAGACAAATGCAACTTGCAAAACCTGGAGGATTGGATAAATTCAAACTTAATGAATTGGATATCCCCAAGCCTAAAGATAATGAAATTTTAATAAAAGTTAATGCCAGTAGTCTGAACTATCATGATTTGATGTGTGCCTTGGGATTGATTCCTACCGATGATGGTCGTGTGTTGTTGGGAGATGCTGCAGGTGAGGTAGTCGAGATTGGCGAAGGAGTAAAAAATTGGCAAGTTGGAGATAAAGTTATGAGTGCTTGTTTCCCAAATTGGATTGATGGACCGCCACGTTATGAGTTGTTAAGTTTTATTGGCGATAACCAAGATGGTTATGCCACTGAGTATATTGCTATTGAAGAAACTGCCGTTACTAAAATGCCTTCAAAATGGACTTTACAAGAAGCAGCCACTCTCCCCTGTGCAGGTTTGACTGCTTGGCGAGCACTCGTAGATGAAGGCAGATTGCAATCTGGAGAATCGGTTTTGGTTCAAGGTACAGGAGGAGTTTCAATTATTGCTCTACAGTTTGCCAAAGAAATGGGTGCCAAAGTTATAGCTACTACTTCATCTGAAGAAAAAGCTGAAAAATTAAAAGCTCTTGGAGCAGATGAGATTATCAATTACAAAGAACACCCTAAATGGGGAGAAAAAGTTTTGGAACTCACAGATAACGAAGGAGTCGATCATGTTGTTGAAGTCGGTGGCGGAGAGACTTTCAATGAATCCATTCGGGCAGTAAAACTTGGCGGACACATTGCCTTGATCGGAGTATTGAGCGGGCCTGCAGCAAATGAATTGGTTTTGCCGCGAATTTTTCTAAAACAAGTCAGAACCAGTGGGATTGCGATGGCAAATCATCAATCGCAAAAGGCTATGGTTGAATATCTGGAGAATTCTGAAATCAAACCTGTCATTAGCGATACGTTTGACTTGGCTGAATTAGCTGGAGCTTTTCAACATCAGATCGATAACAAACATTTTGGGAAAATTTCCATCACTATGGAATAAATTATAAAAATTCATAAAATAAGGTTATTGAAGGGAAAGATTGTGAATGAATTTGATTACATAATTTTGGGAGCTGGATCGGCTGGTTGTGTTTTAGCTGGCAGACTTTCAGAAAATCCAAATCACAAAGTTTGTCTAATTGAAGCAGGTTCCAAAGATAAAGATGTAAGAATTCACGTACCCGCCTTGTTTGCTTACATGGGGCCAACGAGCAAAATGAATTGGGGCTTTGAAACCGAACCGCAAAAAGGTTTTGCCAAAGAAAAGTTACCAGCTACAGAAGTCGTTGTAGCTGATCCGACAGGTCAAACCCACACCATGAAAGATGAACCCGAAGAGCATCGAAAAGGCTATCAACCCAGAGGAAAGACATTAGGAGGATCGAGTTCAATAAATGCCATGCTCTATGTAAGAGGACATCGTTGGGATTACGATCATTGGTCGAAACTTGGAAACTCCGGCTGGTCTTACGATGAAGTTTTACCTTACTTTAAAAAAGCAGAACACAACGAATTGGTTGATGATGATTATCATGGACAGAATGGTCCTTTAAACGTCACCGCTGTAGAGAATAAATCAAAATACAAAGATTACTTCATTGAAGCGGGTACTAAATTTTACAAGGAAAATCAGGATTTCAATGGTGCTGACCAAGAAGGTATTGGCTACTACCATACGACACAAAAACAAGGCAGAAGATGGAGCGCTGCTGCGGCTTATCTAACGCCAAATTTAGATAGACCCAACTTGACGGTCTTGACGGATACCCAAGTAGACAGAATTGTATTTGAGGGTAATAAAGCAATTGGTGTGGATTGTTTTGATAAACAAAAAAATAAAATTCATTTGAAATGCCGTCGTGAAGTAATCGTCTCTTCGGGAGCTTTCGGCTCACCACAAATTTTAATGCGCTCTGGCATAGGACCTATAAAAGAATTAAATAAGCATGGTATAGATACCATCTTTAACATTCCAGGAGTGGGAAAAAATCTTCAGGATCATATCGATTACATTACCAATCATCCTGTAGATGATACAGATTTATTGGGTTTTTCATTTAAATCGCTTTTATATCGTCAGCCGCTTGAACTTTTGAAATATCTTTTCACAAGAAAGGGACAGATGACTTCTACGGTTGCCGAAGCTGGGGGTTTTATTAAAACCGATGAAAGTTTAGAAATTCCAGATATCCAACTACATTTTGTACTGGCAAAAATAATTGATCACGGCAGAACCATTGCTTTTGGTCATGGTCTGGGTTGTCACGTTTGTTTACTGAGACCCAAATCCTCCGGTGAAGTAACTTTAAATTCAAACGATGCTTTCGATAGTCCAAAAATTGATCCTAAGTTTTTTTCTGCAAGAGAGGACATGGATATCATGATCAAAGGTTATCGAAAGATGATGCAAATCATGGAAGCTGAGCCTTTAAGACCTTTTACACGAAAAGTCCAAGATCCGGTAGATATCAATAGCGATGCTGATATTGAAGCTGCAATGCGCGCCCGCGCAGACACCGTTTATCATCCAGTGGGAACTTGCAAAATGGGTTCTGACGATATGAGTGTGGTTAATCATGAACTCAAAGTTCATGCTCTGGAAAATGTTAGGGTTGTAGATGCATCTATCATGCCAACTTTAGTGGGCGGAAATACAAATGCTCCAACTATCATGATCGGTGAAAAAGCTGCAGACATGATCAAACAAGCTTGGAGTTAAAAAATTTAATTATCAAAGAGCTAATCTTTGTTATAGTAAAAATCCCTTTAGGAGAGGGATAGATTTTTTAGGAGAAAAAATGAAAAAATTTTTGATATTTATTATTGTATTGTGTGCAAACACAATCTTTTCAGATGACCATGGCAATTCGAACAGAAATGGTCATGAAATGCATACCTTTGTGCATCTAAATGTAACCGATCCTGTGGCCGTAGTTGCGGCCATGGATAAATTTATGTCTTCAGACTGCGGAAAAAATTTTCCTGCTGATATTGGATTGATGGCAGAAATGATAAATGGATCATCTTCTTCAACTCATTTTGTTATAGCTTCTTATCCTAAGCTGGAAAACTATGATGAGGGTTTAGCCCTTGTAGCTTCTTGCCCTGAAGCGCCACAACTGCTTAGAGAATTAGCAGCGACAGGATCTAGACCGATTAAAAACATGGGTTTTGTACCAGTTTTAGAAGTAAATAATTGGACTATGGATACAGCTTTTATTAAATACGACTTAAAGCTTAACTTATCAAATGAAGCAAGTTATGCTGAGTCTTGGGCAAATCTAATGTCATCAAATTCTGCTTTTGAAAACAGATCATATGGACTGAATAGAGTGGTTTTTGGAAATGATGCTGCAACTCACTTTGTTTATATGGGTGGTGGCAGTGTTACTGAGCTTCTTGACAATGTTGGATCTTATTCAGAGAGTGCTCTAACTAGATTCACGAGAAGAGCAGAAGGAATTAGAGAGGTTGTGAATACTTCTTTGATAATTCCTGTAAAGGCATGGCCTGGTAAATAATATTTTAAGAGGAATAAAATGATAAAAACAAAAATTACTGAAATGTTCAATATTGAACATCCTGTTATACAAGGTGGCATGCACTATGTTGGATTTGCTGAAATGGCTTCAGCAGTTGCTAACGCCGGAGGGCTAGGCATAATCACAGGACTTACTCAAAAAACTCCTGAGGATCTTGCTAAAGAAATAGCTAAATGTCATGAAATGACTGATAAACCCTTTGGAGTGAACCTAACATTTCTGCCAGGTTTTCAAGAGCCAGACTATCCTGGATATATTCAGGCTATTGTCGAAGGCGGAGTGAAAATCGTAGAAACAGCAGGAAGGAGCCCTGAAGCATACATGCCTGATCTGAAAGGTGCTGGCATTAAAGTTATTCACAAATGTACTTCCGTTAGACATTCTTTAAAAGCAGAAAAAATTGGTTGTGA
>ENA-OSEY01002896-OSEY01002896.1-marine-metagenome-genome-assembly--contig:-NODE-2896-length-10791-cov-12.366716_pt1 | contig 10791 bp, 13 predicted proteins | sample MGYA00248465_ERZ534230 | MGnify/ENA primary metagenome ERZ534230 (study PRJEB26409, sample SAMN06344110) | marine metagenome | isolation source: Sea water from surface | place: Atlantic Ocean:Southern... | reverse complement strand
GATATAGTTGTTGTACAAATAGCAGGACTTATTGCTAGACGGATTGTTTGTGAAACTAATGAAGATACTGATCTACAGCAAGGAGACAGAATAGGGATGATAAGGTTTGGAAGTAGGGCAGACTTATATTTTGAAAATTACAAACCACTTGTCAAAGTTGACCAAAAAACTATTGCTGGTGAAACTCTAATAGCTAAAAAATAATGGAACCAAAAAGAAAGTTTAAGATTGTTACAGCAAAGAATTCAAGAGTTATATTGCCTAATATATTTACTTTGGTAGGGGTTTGCATAGGACTTTCATCGATTAAATTTGCATTTGATGGAAACTTTCAATTTTCAGTAGTGGCCATAATAGTAGCTGGAATAATAGATGGTTTGGATGGAAGAATTGCAAGATTAATAAAAGGCACTTCTAAAGTAGGTAAAGAATTAGACTCTTTAACGGATGTAATTAGTTTTGGTGTAGCGCCGGCTTTTATAATGTATTTCTGGAAATTAAATGAACTTGGCAGGATAGGTTGGTTCATATGTTTAATATACGTTGTTGCAGTTGCATTAAGACTGGCAAGATTTAATGTTAATTCATCTGAAGAACCAACATGGAAGGGGAATTTTTTTGAAGGTATACCATCACCTGCAGGTGGAATACTAGTTCTTATGCCTTTATTTTTTAGTTTTAGCGAACTTACATTAATAAACATTAATTATGATTTAGTTGTACCAATATTTTTTGTAACGATATCAATACTATTAATCAGTAAATTACCAACTTACTCTTTTAAAAAAATAATTGTTCCAAGAAGCATGAGTATATTTTTAATATTTGGTGTGGTGATTTATTTTGTATTATTACTTCTATATACATTTAACACGATAGTTATTTCAGGTCTTATATATCTTTTAATGATACCAATTAGTTCTGTACATTTTATGAAAGTGAGAAATAAATTTACAACTCAATCAGGTGATATAGATGATCATGAAGATATATTGTGATGAATAATAAAGCTGTAGTAACTTTAGCAGATTCTACTTACTTCGAAATGTTAATAGAGCTTGTAGACTCTATTACTAGATTTAAGGAAAGTTCAAATGTTGACATTTGTGTTTTAGATGCTGGTCTTTCAGATAATCAATTGAGCACATTATCTGGGAGAGTAAAAAGTATTAAAAAGGCAGAATGGGATATCAAAGTACCAGATTATAAAGTAAGAGGAAAAGAATGGTTAAAAAGTCAAGTTTCAAGAGCCTTTTTACCAAAATACTTTCCAGATTATAAAAAATATTTGTGGATCGATTGTGATGCATGGGTTCAAGATTGGAATTGTGTGGAATTATATTTTAAAGCTTGTGATAGCGGAAAGCTAGGCATTACACAAACAATAGGGCCCGGTTATAAAATAACCTCTAAAGTAAAGTGGATATTTGGAAAATTTGCTCAAATAAAATCTCAAAATTTTAAACACGCATTAAGTTCAAATATAAATTTGCATGATGCAAGGAAGCTTGCGTTTGCTCCTCACATAAATATTGGAACATTTTCATTAGAGAAAAATTCACCCTGCTGGGATATATGGCAAAAAAACCTGAAAAAAACTCTTAGTGCGGGTAAAATTTTTGGATCCGAAGGTCTTGCTATAAATTTAAGCGTTTACGTTGATGGTGTTAATACCGAGTTTTTACCATTAAACTGCAATTGGATTGCAAGTAATTTACTACCTAAGTTTGATGAAAATAATAATTGCTTCGTAGAACCTTATCTGCCTAATAATAAAATTGGTATAATGCATTTAGCAGCTGGTATTTGGGAAAACAGTAAAGATATGAGAATAGATAAAAGTGTTAAAGTAAATATTCAATCAATTTCAAATAATACATTGTCAAAAAGTTTAAGGTTTCTATCCAATTGAAAAAAAATAGAATTTCAAAAAATTGGATCAATAAGCAAAGAAGAGATATTTATGTTAGACAATCTAAAATTGAAGGCTATAGATCTAGGGCAGTTTATAAACTTAAAGAAATAAACGATAAATTTAAAATATTAAGAAATGGTCAGTCAATAGTGGATCTTGGAGGAGCCCCAGGAAGTTGGTCTCAATATTTATCTTCGACATTAAAAAATACTAAATTATTAGCAATAGATCTTCTTGAAATCCAAGAAATTAAAAATGTAAAGTTAATGAAAGGAGATTTTACTGATGATATTTATAAACAAAAAATTAAGTCCTTTTTTAATACTAAGATAGATTTAGTAATCTCTGATATGGCCGTAAATACCACAGGAAACAAAAATCTAGATGCAATTGTTACTGGAGAGTTAGCTATGGAATCTATTGAATTTGCAAAAGAAATGTTAAAAACAAATGGTCAATTTGTCACAAAAATTTTTATGGGGTCCTCATTTAATGAAATAGTATCCAAATCTAAAAAATACTTTAGAGAAACTAGTGTTTTTAAACCACCATCTAGCAGAAAAGACTCTAAAGAAACTTTTTTAATATCCAAATTTTTGAGATCGTAAGTCTTTTAATTTATATAGAATCGTATATATAAGGACATGGGCCCTATAAAAGAAGCACTCACATTCGATGATGTAACACTAGCACCAAAGTACTCCTCCGTCTTACCATCAGATGTACAAACGGAAACATCACTTACAAGTAATTTACAACTTAAAATACCATTAATAACTTCTGCTATGGATACTGTTACAGAAGCAAAAATGGCGATAGCAATTGCAAAAGCTGGAGGAATTGGGGTTATTCACAGGAATTTATCCGTAAAGAAACAAGTTATAGAAATAAAAAAGGTAAAATCTTTGGGATTAAAAGTTGGGGCAGCAGTTGGAGCTGGAACTAACGAATTCGAAAGAGCTAAAGAGATTCTAAAATGTAAAATTGATTTAATTGTCGTAGATACCGCCCATGGCCACACAAAAAAAGTAGGAGAGATAATTAAAAAAATTAAGAAGATTAAACCAAAATCAGTCTCTCTTTGTGCAGGAAATGTTGCTACTGAAGATGCAGCAAAGTTTTTAATTAAATTAGGAGTAGATATTATAAAGGTTGGTATTGGCCCAGGTTCAATTTGCACAACAAGATTAGTTGCTGGTATTGGGGTACCACAACTTAGTGCAATTCTTAATGTAAGAAACGGGGTTAAAAGTAGGAAAGTAAGCATTATTGCCGATGGAGGGATAAAATTTTCTGGAGATATAGCAAAAGCTCTTGCGGCAGGTGCAGATGCGGTAATGATAGGCTCATTATTTGCTGGAACAGATGAGGCGCCAGGGAAAGTAATAAGAAGAGGTGGTAAATTGTTTAAAAGCTTTAGAGGCATGGGGTCAATTGGTGCCATGAACCGAGGTTCAGCAGATAGATATTATCAATCAAAACAAAAGGATAAATCAAAGTATGTCCCTGAGGGAGTTGAGGGATTTGTAAAATATAAAGGTAGAGTAGATAAAATATTCTATCAGTTGATTGGTGGATTAAAGTCTTCAATGGGATACCTTGGAGCAAAAAAAATAAAAATTTTAAGGCAAAATCCAAAATTTGTTAAAATTACAAAAGCAGGATTTTATGAAAGTATGGTACATAACATCGATGAAATTAAAAAATAAATTTTTCGTAATATTTTTTTTATTAATATTTACAAATACATTTGCATCAGAAAATTTTTTCGATAATGCAAAAAATTTATACGAAAAAAAAGAGTATGAGAAATCAAAATTTCTATTTCAGAGAAATTTAGTTTTTAATCCCAAAGACTCAAAATCATATTTATATTTAGCTAAAATTTATGAGATAGAGGAGAACGAAAAAGAGACAGAAAAAAATTTAAATTCAACTTTATTACTAGAGCCAGATAATGAGGAAGCAATGTATATGATAATAGATATAGAGCTTAAAAGATCTAATTTTTCAAAAGTTAAGGAGCTACAAGCTGATTTTGAAAAAATATGTACAAGCTTATGTGAAAAAATAACATCAATCAACGAAAGATTGAAAAATTTTGACACCTCAAATGAGTCTTAAAAAAATATTAATAATAGATTTTGGTTCACAGTTTACACAATTGATTGCAAGAAGAGTTCGTGAACTTGGAGTTTATTCTGAAATTATAAGTCACAAAAAAAAAATTAATTTTAGCAACAAAGACGTAATAGGGATAATTTTATCGGGCGGTCCCTTAAACGTATACCAGACTAAAAAAGTAAGTTTTGATAAAAAGATATTAAATCAAGATATACCAGTTTTAGGAATTTGCTTTGGTCACCAAATAATATCAAAAGAATTAGGTGGTAAAGTAAAGCAGTCTAAATTTAGAGAATTTGGTTTAGTAAATATAAAAAAAAATAAAGAAAGTGTTCTCACAAGAAATTTTTTCAACAAAGATGGAAAAAATAATGTTTGGATGAGTCATTCAGATCAAGTAACAAAATTACCAAAAAATTTTGAAAAAGTCGCTTCAAGTACAAATTCTAAATTTTGTATAATTCAGAACAAATATAAAAAATTTTATGGCATCCAATTTCATCCAGAGGTAACCCATACACATAATGGTATAAAATTAATAAAAAATTTCTTATTTTCTATTTGTAAATCAAAAAAAAACTGGTCTTCAAAAAAACAGAAAGAAAAAATAATAGAAGAAATTAAAAAACAAGTTGGGCACTCTAAAGTTATTTGTGCATTATCTGGAGGTGTAGATAGTAGTGTAGTTGCAAAAATTATACATAAAGCTATAGGTAAAAATCTAACATGTATATTTGTAAATACTGGTTTATTAAGAAAAAATGAGGAAATTCAGGTAATAAAAACATTTAAACAAAAATTAAAAATTAAACTTATATACGTCAACGCTAAAAATTTATTCATAAAAAAATTAAAAAAAGTAAACGATCCTGAAAAAAAAAGAAAAATAATTGGAAATCTATTTATTAAAATATTCGAAAAATATTCGAAAAAAATTTCAAATATCAAGTATTTAGCCCAAGGCACTTTGTATCCAGATTTAATAGAAAGTAAATCAGTTACAGGTAGCCAAACATCTAAAATTAAATCACATCATAATGTTGGTGGTCTTCCAAAAAAAATGAAATTAAAATTAGTAGAACCAGTAAAATTTTTGTTTAAAGACGAGGTTAGAAAACTCGGAGAAGAACTTGGTTTAAGTAAAGAAATATTATATAGGCATCCGTTTCCTGGTCCTGGGCTCGCAATTAGAATACCTGGGGATATAGATGAAAACAAAATTAACATTTTAAAAGAAGCAGATAATATTTTTATTAAAAGTTTGTATAAATATAATCTTTATCATAAAATTTGGCAGGCCTACGCAGCTCTTTTGCCAGTAAAAACAGTTGGTGTTATGGGAGATAACAGAACTTATGAATACATATGTTTGCTTAGAGCAATTACATCCGAGGATGGTATGACAGCAGATTTTTTTAATTTCAAAAAAGATTTCATGCAAGATGTATCTAATCAAATTGTAAATAGCATCAAAGGTATTAATAGAGTGGTTTATGATGTAACATCAAAACCACCAAGCACTATTGAATTAGAGTAGATAAAATGATGAATAAGAAGATAAAAGATATAATAGCAAAAAAAAATAAATCAAAAATAGTTTCTCTAACAGCCTATTCAAAAAACATTGCGCAGATAATTGATAAATATGTTGACATGACGTTAGTTGGAGACTCAGTGGCATCAGTTCTTTATAATTATAATACAACAAGAAAAATTTCACTTGATACTATGATCGAACATGCGAAAAGTGTAAGGATGGGTGTACATAATAGTCTTATGGTTTTTGATATGCCGTATAATACATATAAAGACAAAAAAAATGCTTTACTTAATGCTAAAAAAATAATTAAAAAAACTAAATCAGATGCAGTGAAACTTGAAGGTGGTTCTAAAATTAAAGATATAGTGAAACACTTAATAAAAAATAAAATTCCTGTTTTAGGACATCTGGGTATTATGCCTCAATCAGTAAGAGGCAAATTTAAATCAAAAGGCAAAACAGATAGTGAAAGAACAAAAATTTTAAAAGATGCTAAAGTATTAGAGAAACTGGGTGTTTTTGCAATTGTTTTAGAGTGTATTGAAAAATCTCTAGCAAAAAAAATAACTAATGAAGTTAAAGTTCCGACAATTGGAATAGGTTCTTCTGTTTATTGTGATGGTCAAATTTTAGTAACAGATGACCTTATTGGTCTAACTAATTCTAAAATTAAATTTGTTAAAAAATATATTAATATTTCTGGTAATATTGCAACTGCAGTTAAAAAATTCAAACAAGAAGTTAAATTAAAAAAATATCCTACTAAAAAATATTCTTATTAAAAATATTTTTTAAATTGTTCGTTAATTTGCAGTATCTCCAGATCTACTAAACCACCAATAATTAATTGAATAGCAACCAAAAGAATAAACGCTAAACCAATGTAAGCAATCCAAATATGTTTCTGAATATAATTTGCCAAATATGTTGCTCCTGCTCCAGTTAATATCACTGATAACACCAAACCATATATCATAAACCCGATATTTCCTTTTGCTGCTCCCACTACCCCGATAACGTTATCAAAACTTATTGTAATATCTGCAAATAAAACTTTGTAAATACTCTGTACGTATGATGTATATACTGGCTCTTGAGATTTTTTTTTAGGAGACTTTACTTTTTTTATTTCTAATAAATCTTTTCTAAGATCATTAACTATCCAAATTAAAGCTAAACCTCCAAGAATTTTAATAAAATAATATTTATATAAATAGGTAGCAAATATAGCAAACAACACTTTGAAAACCAGAGCACCAGCAACACCCCATAATATGATTTGTTTTCTGTATTTAGGAATGAAGTTTGCAGCTATTAAACCAATAATTATAGCATTATCTGCAGCCAAAATTATATCAATAAAGGTTATTTGTAAAAGTATAAGAGCTTGTTCAATCAATTTAATTTAATAATAATAGAATTTTCTAATTTTTCAATATTTCACTTAATATTTAGATTTTGTTTTTCCATCTATAATATCTTTAAGCAACGTATATTCTTTACAATCACACCCGTCTAAAACTGCCAACCTTTCTTTTGCTTTATCAATTTGGTTTGTTGTAACATACAGTTCGCCCATATATTGATTTATCCTTATGTGATAGGGGCTAATTTCTAAACCTTTAGTATAAAATATTTCCGCATTTTCAAAATCACCTAATTTTCGGGATGTAAAACCTAAGTAATTTAGAGTATCTGCTTTACCTGGCTTTTCTTTATTTGACTTTACAAGTAATTTAAAAGCTTTTTTATATCTATCGTCTGCTTTTTTTGTTTTTCCGTCAGCTTCATATTTTTTTGCTGATTTAATTAATTTCACAGCTTTATCATAATTGCTTTTAGTAGAACTACCGTCTCCACCAGCTGCTAAAGATAGGTTTCCAAAGAATAAAGTAAAAACTAAAGTTATTAATATTTTTTTTATCATAAAAATTTTTTCATTTTATTTAAAGGTTTTAATTCAAAACCATTATTAACTAAATTACTTTTAATAATTTTTGCAGTTTCTAATGATCTTAATGTGTCTCCATGTATGCAAATTGAGTCTATTTTACAAGGTATTTGCTTTCCGCTGAGACATCTTAACGCCTGATTTTTAACCATAAACAAAACATGCTCTTTAGCAACCTCTGGATCAGTTATTACTGCATTAATTTCTTTTCTAGATACTAAATTTCCATCATCCAAATAGTTTCTATCTGCAAATATCTCAGAAGCTACTTTTAAACCATGTTTGTTAGCTGAAATTTCCATTTTAGAACCAGTTGGCACTAGATAAATAAGCTCTTTATCTATTTCATTAATTGTCTCAGAGATTATGTCGGAAAGTTCAATATCTTCACATGCCATATTATTTAAGGCTCCATGCGGTTTAATATGAGTAACTTTTTGATTTTTTTCATCTGCAATATTTTGCAGTATATAAAATTGATCTTTTATTAATTTTTTAATTTCGATTGCTGGTAAATTCATTCTTTTTCGACCAAAATTTTCAAGATCTTTAAAAGACGGATGCGCTCCAAAACTCACTCCATTTTTAACAGATATGCTTATAACTTCTCTCATGGTACTTTCATCTCCAGCATGATATCCGCATGCAATACTTGCTGTATTTACAATATTTAATAAATCAGGATCGTTTTTATTAGAGTGATGCTTTGATTTTTCACCCAAGTCACAATTGATGTTAATTTCCATATCTACATGCTAAATATATCACGATATGATTAAAAATATATCAAATCTTGGAGATGCTGCTATATATTGTGATTTTGGTTCTGAGGTAAATAAAGAAATTAATCACGAAGTTATAAAATATTTTAAAACTTTGAGATCAAAAAATATAAAAGGAATAACAAATTTAGCACCATCTTATAACAAATTAATTGTTACATTTGATTTGGATGTCATTAATTATAAAGAATTAGTTGAAAAAATAATTAATTTAAAACTAGATGAAATTAGCGAGACAGCTTCAAAGAGAAAAAAAATTCCAATATGTATCGATGAAGAATTTGCTTTAGATATAGAGCGTGTTTCAAAAAATACAAATTTAAATATAAAAGAAGTTTATAAACACATATTAAATAAAGATTTTTATTGTTATATGACAGGGTTTGTAGCTGGAATGCCCTTTTTAGGAGATACAAATAAAAATATTAGGTTAAAAAGATTAGAAACTCCAAGAGTGAAAGTACCAAAAGGTTCAGTAGGGATAACAGAACAATTTTGTAATATTTATACATATGAAAGCCCTGGTGGCTGGAATATTATTGGTAATACCCCTGTAAAAGTATTTGATAAGAATAAAGAAGAAAATCCTATTTTAATTAAACCGGGTGATAGTGTTCAATTTTATGAGATTACTAAAAATGAATTTTATAAAATAAAGGAATAAAATGAGTATAGAGGTAATAAGACCTGGAATAAACACGACTTTTCAAGATAGGGGAAGATCAAACCTTTATCATCTAGGAATTCCATTTAGTGGAGCAATGGATACAAGGAATTTGCTAATTACAAATAAATTGGTTGGTAATGATAAAAACGATGCAGTTATTGAATTTGCACTCCAAGGACCAAAATTTAAAGTAAAGCAAAATAATATAAATTGCGTAGTGACAGGTAATGTGAGTTTTACATTTAAAAAAAACTCTAAAATTTATAATGGCGAATGTTACAAAACTTTTGATTTAAATAATAATGATGAGATCGATATTATTTCAACAAATAATTCAATGTATGGATATTTCTCAATATCAGGAGGTTTTAAAATAGAAAAAAAATGGAATAGTTATTCCACTCATTTGAGATCAAAAGTAGGACCAAATAAAGGAAATAAAATTGTCGAAAATGATATTTTGCAATTAAATAAAAACGTAAAACCTATTATTAAAAAAAGCATTGATTACTCAAATAGCAAAATTGAATTCATAAGAGTTATTAAAGGAACAAACTTTGATTATTTTTCAAAGGAGTCTCAAAAATCTTTTTTTGAAAGCCAATATCAAGTTACAAATTTGACTGATAGAATGGGAATGAGATTAGATGGTAACAAATTAAATAACATAAAAAGTGAAAATATTAAATCTGAAGGTCTAATTAAAGGTGTAATTCAAGTCCCACCAGATGGTAAGCCTATAATAATGCTCTCTGATCATGGCACAATAGGCGGTTACCCAAAAATTGGTGTAATTGTAAGTGCTGATTATGATAAAATAGTTCAATTACCCCCAATGTCAAAAATTAAGTTTAAAATGATTGATGTTAAGAGTGCTGAAAAATTATTTAAACTTTACTCTATGGAAACCAAAAATATTCTAGATCAAATATGAGATATATTTTTAGTTTACCCGGTCCATTATTGGTCTTTCTAGGAGCTTTTAGCCTTAGTTTTGGTGGACTAATAGTAAAATCTTTTGAAGGAGCAAATTTATGGCAAATATTATTCTGGAGATCTCTGTTTTTTATTTTTGTAGTAACAATTTTTTTAATATTTACATACAAAAAAAATTTTTTACTTTCATTTAAAAAGTCTGGATTGCCAGGTATTTTTGGAGGCATTATTTTATCGTCAGGTTTCTGTGGTTATGTATTTGCAATGTATAATACTACTGTTGCTAATACGAATTTCATTATTCAAACCCAAACTATTTTCTTAGCCATATTTGGATATTTTTTTTTAAAAGAAAAAATTTCAAAGATAACTTTAGCATCAATAATTTTAGCCATATCTGGAATAATTTTAATGGTAGGATCAGATCTCTCAAGTGGACAAATGACAGGTAATATAGCTGCATTTGTAATGCCAATTTCCTTTGCAATTTTAATACTAATAATTAGAAAATATCCAAGTATTGATATGGTGCCTTTACAACTATACGCTGGTATTATTGCAATGGTAATCGGATATGTCATTGCAGGAAAAATTGCTATATCATCATATGATATTTTTCTTGGATTTCTTGCAGGTTTTTTTCAATTAGGTTTTGGATTTATTTTAATTACTATTGGAGCAAGAAATACACCATCAGCAACAGTAGGGATTATCATGTTAGTTGAAGCAGTTTTAGGGCCTCTTTGGGCGTGGATAGTTATAAACGAGCAACCACCATTGATTGTTTTTGTGGGAGGATCAATCGTATTATTTGCCGTTTTTCTTCAATTTATAACAACAAAAAAAGACGAGACACAAAATAAACTTAGTGAATAA
>ENA-OSEY01002895-OSEY01002895.1-marine-metagenome-genome-assembly--contig:-NODE-2895-length-10801-cov-15.234334_pt1 | contig 10801 bp, 11 predicted proteins | sample MGYA00248465_ERZ534230 | MGnify/ENA primary metagenome ERZ534230 (study PRJEB26409, sample SAMN06344110) | marine metagenome | isolation source: Sea water from surface | place: Atlantic Ocean:Southern... | reverse complement strand
AGGAAAGAAAAAGAAATTACTTTAGGTCCTAAAGAATATAAATTACTTGATTTTTTAATTAAGCAACCAAAAAGAGTATATTCAAGAGAGCAGTTGTTAGAACAAGTTTGGGGCGACGATATAAACGTAGAGTCTAGAACAGTGGATGTTCATATTACCAGATTAAGACAATCAATAAATATTGAAGGAGCTAAACCTTTAATTAGAACTGTTCGTTCTGCAGGGTATTCATTAGAAAATTAATTGATAAAATCCTATTAAGAATAAAGGTATTTGTAATCCGAAGTTTGTAAGAATGGCTTTATCTTTTGATAAAAAACCAGCGATAGTCCAACCTACAACTCCCGCACCATGAAACATGATATTAATAGGATACATATTAAGATTGGTAAGCAGTATTCCTGTTAGTACTAAAAAAGTGCTTAACCACTTAAGGTATTTTTTAATAAATTCCATTTAAGTTTAATTATTTTGAGGCTTTAACTTTTTTTTCTATAAATTCTGGAACGTCATCTTCTTTATCGATGAGCTCCTCTTTTTGATTTTTAGGCTGGAATGCGTAAAGCACGTGCAATTTACAATAAGAAAATCCTTCAATTGGAGATCTACCGCAGAAATAAAAGCCTTCTTGATCTGGATGACCTATGGGCCATCTGCAATTATTATCACCTAATTCTTCAAGTTTTTTTGGATTCTCAGGTTCAAAGTTTTTATCTAAAAGAATTGATTTAAATCTAGATTTTCTACTGATCTGTTTATCGTTTCTATTTTGAACATTAGAAACTTCTTTTTTCTGAGCTACTGATTTTTTATTTGGAGCTCTAGCAGCAAGTTTGAGTCTGTGAGCTTTTCCAATAACAGCGTTCCTTGTAGTATCACCTAGAATCTCTGCTATTTGGCTTGCTGTATGGCCTTTTTCCCACAATTGTCTTAATTTTTCTTCTTTTTCTTGTGTCCAACTCATATTCGAAGAAACTAAATATAGTTTCTAAGTACTAAACTAATACATAATCTAGTAGTATTAAAATAAATTAATTAATAATTAGGTTGTAAAAAAAGTTTTTCACAGAAAAATTATTTTTTGAAGATATAAGACTACGTATGGTTGAAATTAGTAAAAAATATAAACTTAAAAATACTGTAACTTTTGGCTTTGTAAATTGGATTGGGTTGTGGACACTTTACAAAAAAGAGGTTTTAAGATTCCTTATTGTTTGGATTCAAACCCTTTTATCGCCAATAATTTCATCCTTACTGTTTCTTTTAGTTTTAGCACTAGCGATAGGTAACGAAAGAGCAGACGTTTTAGGTTATCCTTTTATTACTTTTTTAGCACCCGGATTAATTGCAATGCAAGTAATACAACAAGCGTTTTCACACTCTTCCTCATCTTTTATGATAGGTAAAATTCAAGGAAACATTGTTGATATTTTATACGCTCCCCTTTCACCAGGTGAAGTTACAACCGCAGTTGTTTTAGCATCTGCAACCAGAAGCTTTATGATTGCCTTCATATCAATAATAATATTTTATTTTTTAGTAGATATTGAAATTAGAAATATTTACGCCGTAATTTTTTTCACCTTAATTTCATCCATTATACTTGGTTGTATTGGCGTAATAGCAGGTTTGTGGGCAGAAAAATTTGACCATATGGCAACAGTAACTAGTTTTATCATTATACCTTTATCGTTCTTATCAGGAACATTTTATTCAATAGAAAGATTACCTCAGATATTACAAACAATAAGCAAATGTAATCCCTTCTTCTATATGATCGATGGTTTCAGATATGGTTTCTTAGAAAAATCAGATGGCTCGATTTTTATTGGATCAATCTATCTTGTAGGACTAGGAATTTTACTTTGGTTCGTGTCTTACTTACTTTATAAAAAAGGATATAAAATAAAGTCTTAAAATGTCTGCATTAGCTAAAAATTACAACAGAAGAAAAATTTCTTTTAAAAGAGGTAAGGGAAGTTTTCTTTATTCTACAAATGGTAAGAAATACCTAGATTTTGTTCAAGGTATTGCGGTTAATTCATTGGGTCATGCAAACCCTTATTTAACTAAAATGATGAATAAACAAGCGAAAAAAGTGTGGCATGTTTCAAATGCATTTTTAATTCCAGAAGGTGAAAAACTTGCAAGAAGATTAAAACAAAAAACTTTTGCAGATTATGTTATTTTTCAAAATAGCGGTGCTGAAGCCACTGAAGTTGCTGTAAAAGTTGCTAGAAGATACTTTTATTCAAAAGGGAAACCTGAAAAAAATAGAATACTTTGTATAAAAAATTCTTTTCACGGTAGAACTTTGGCTGCAATTTTTGCAAGTGGATCTAAGAAAATGACTGAGGGGTTCGGGCCCAAAGTACCAGGGTTTGATCATTTTGACTTTGCTGATCACAAAGGTTTAGAAAAAGCTATTACAAAAAAAACAGCAGCGATAATGTGTGAAACTGCAATGGGCGAGTCAGGAATAAAAGTTATACCTGATTGGTGTTTAAAGGGTTTAAGAAAACTCTGTAATAAGAAAAAAATACTCTTAATCCTTGACGAAGTTCAATGTGGAGTAGGTAGATCTGGTAAATTCTTCGCATTTGAACATGCTAAAATAAAGCCTGATATTGTTCCAATAGCCAAAGGTATTGGTGGTGGTTTTCCAATTGGCGCAGTTTTAATGAATAAAAAGGTGGCACCCGCGATGACAGCTGGATCTCATGGAAGTACTTTCGGTGGAAATCCTTTAGCAATGAGCGTTGGAAATGCTGTTATGGATCAAATGTTTAAAAAAGGTTTTTTACAAAATGTACAAAAATTATCAAAATATTTTATTAATGAATTAAACCTAATAAAAGAAGATTACCCAGATATAATTAAAGAAGTAAGAGGCATTGGATTATTGATCGGATTACAACTTTTTGAAGACCAATCAAACTTTATTAAAAAATTAGAATTAAACAAATTACTTACAATAAGAGCAGGAGAAAATGTAGTCAGAATTCTGCCTCCTTTAAATGTTAAAAAACAAGAAATAGATCTTGCAGTAAAAATAATTAGAAAAGTTTGCGAAAATTACAATTAAAAATGAAAAATTTTATTAATATTTCAGATTTATCAAAAAATGATCTTAGGGCTATTATTGATGGTGCTAAAAAAAGAAAATCTGAAAGAGGAAAAATACCTAATTCTCAACCCGATGTAGATTTACCGATAAAAGGTAAAACTATGATTATGCTTTTTGGAAAACCATCTACTAGAACCAGAATATCTTTTGATCTTGCAGTGAAACAATTGGGAGGCTCTTCAATTATTTTAAACCAAGATGAAATTCATTATGGTAAAGGAGATGAAACCATAAAAGATACAGCCAAGGTTCTTTCCCAATACGCAGATATTTTGATGATAAGAACAGACTCTCATAATGATGTTGATGAATTTCAAAAGCATTTAGACATTCCTATTATAAATGGACTAACAGACCTAAGTCACCCGTGCCAAATAATGGCTGACATTTTAACTTTTGAAGAAGCCAAAGGTGATATAAACGGGAAAACTATTGCGTGGCTAGGAGACGGAAATAATGTATCAAATTCTTTTATTGAGGCAGCAACTAAGTTTAAATTTGAACTTAAAATTGCTTGTCCAAAAAAATATCAGCCAAATAAAAAAATAGTAAGTGAAGCAAAAAAAAATAATTGTAAACTTTTAATTACAGAAGATCCTTTCGAGGCTGCTGAAGGAGCAGACTGCGTAATGACCGATAAATGGATATCTATGAGCGATAAAGGTGACAAAAAGAAAAAAAAGAAAATTTTAAAAAAGTTTCAGGTTAATAAAAAGTTAATGAACTCAGCAAAAACAGATGCAATATTTATGCACTGTCTTCCAGCAAGTAGAGATGAAGAGGTTACTAGTGAAGTAATGGACGGAAAACAATCTGTAGTTTGGTTACAAGCCTTTAACAGAATTCATGCTCAAAAAAGTATAATTGAGTGGTGTTTAAAATAGTTTAAGGTTTAGGAAGAGGATTATCACTCAGAGAGTTCATATACAAAATAACTGACGCTCTATCTTTTTCTTTTTTCAATCCTGCAAAAGCCATTTTTGTCCCTTTGATATGAGCCGTAGGTTTTAAAAGATATCCATTCATTTCTTCGTAAGACCAAACTTTTCCATGAGCAATTAACGCTTTAGAATATTTATAATCACTTATTGCACCTGATTTTCTACCTAAAACACCATATAAAACTGGACCAATTTTATTTTTTCCACCTTTTGCAACTACGTGACAAGCAGAACATTTTTTAAAAACCGCTTTTCCATGCTCTATATCTCCAAGAGCCAGAAAATCTTTTATATTTAAACCACCAGACCCTGCTGTTGATACCGCGGTTTTTGCAACTGGAGCTTCAACGACATAAGCAGCTTCTTTTGGTTTTTCTACGTAAAAAATCAGATCTGTTACTTTATCAATTCCAAAAACAACAAGTACTGTAAAGATAATTGCAGCTATAATTTTATTTATTTCAAAACCGTTCATAAATTTGATAATTAACTAATTATATATCATGAGTTTATTAAAAAAACTTTAACTAAATTTAACATCATTGCGTCCTTGAGACGCACAATTTTATAATGTCAAGAACAGTAATTATTATTCCGTCACGTTTACAAGCTAAAAGGCTTCCAGAAAAACCATTAAAAATTATTAAAGGAAAAGAGATGATTTTGCATGTTTTAAATTTAGCTATTAAATCCGGTGTAGGAGAAGTAGTGGTGGCAACACCAGATAAGAAAATTTTTGAATTAATTGAAAAAAATGGCGGCAAATCCTTTTTAACAAATAAAACTCATGAAACTGGAACGGATAGAATTTTCGAAGTATTTGAAAAATATTACTCAAATAAACCCGAATTTGTAATTAATCTTCAAGGAGATATGCCGAATTTAGATCCAAAAGAGATTATATCGCTAAGCAATTATCTAAACAAAAATCTTTGCGATGTTGTTACTTTAGCTGCGTCTATTAAAAATAATGATGAAATTGAAGATAAAAATGTAGTGAAAGTTTTTACAAAAGATGATCTTAAAAAGTCAAATTTTTCTGAAGCTCTAGATTTTCAAAGAAATATTACTTCTAAACAAAATAATTTTATTTATCATCATATTGGGATTTATGGATTTACTAATAAAGCTTTAATAAAGTATGTAAATCTTAAAAGAAGTAAGTTAGAATTAGAAAGAAATTTAGAACAAATGAGAGTGTTAGATAATAATATGAAAATCCATGTTGGACTTGCCAATTCATTACCTTTAAGTGTTGATACAGAAAAAGATTTACAAGAAATTAAAAAAAATATGGAAAAAAAGTGACCAAGGAAATTGTTGCATTTCAAGGAGAGAAAGGTGCCTATTCACACTTAGCTTGTGAAGAAATGTTTCCTAAAGCTACTATCAAAACTTGTGCTACTTTTGAAGAAACTTTTAAGATGGCTTCAGAAGATGAAAATATTAAAATAATGGTTCCAATTGAAAATTCTTTAGCTGGAAGAGTTGCTGATATACATTACTTATTGACAAAATATAAACTTCAAATTTACTCAGAGCATTTTCAAAAAGTTGAACACAATCTTCTAGCTAATGTAGGCACAGAATTGAAGGACATAAAGTATGTAAGAAGTCACGCACAAGCTATTGATCAATGTCAAAAAATTATCAACAAACATAAATTCAAAACTATTATTTCTGCAGATACTGCGGGATCAGCAAAAGATCTTTCTTTAAGTAAAGATAATTCTGTTGCGGCAATTGCTTCAAAACTATCTGCAAAAATTTACAATCTTAAAATTTTAAAAGCGAATATTGAGGATGATATTGGTAATGTGACTAGATTTTTAATAATGGGGAAAAAAGTAAATCAACCTGAATATAAAAAAGATAAAAAGTTTATTACAAGCTGTATTTTTAGACTAAAAAGTATTCCAGCGGCTTTGTATAAATGCTTGGGAGGTTTTGCAACCAATCAGGTAAATTTAACTAAATTAGAGAGTTTCTCTGTAAAAAACACGTTTGATCAAACTAATTTTTATCTTGATATTGCAGGACACATTGAGGATCAAGCAGTCCAAAAAGCTCTAGAAGAATTAGGCTTTCATACAGAAAGCTTGGATATTTTAGGAGTTTACGAAGCTGCTCCATTTAGGCAAAAAAAATAGTCCACAAATCTATATAAACATGTCTTGTAGAATTGTTTTTTATGTTGATATAATAATTTGGAGGCCATTCAGGCGATTTTGATATGTTTAATGTGTCAGGGTGTAACAACAGCAGCACGAACTTTTGAAAGCGGGTTGTTTGGTCTCCTGAATGAATGAATAAAAATAATACAAAAATTTTAGCGTTAAAATATAGACCTCGAATATTTAAAGAATTAATAGGTCAAGAAGTAATTGCAGAAACTATTTCAAACGCAATTAAATTAAAAAAAACTCCTAATGCGTATCTATTGACTGGAATAAGAGGAGTTGGAAAAACTACTACAGCAAGATTAATAGCAAAAGCATTGAACTGTACTAAATATTCTGAAAAAGGTGAAATGTGTGGTGAAAAAGAAACTTGCCACTGTCGAGAAATTGAAAATTCAAATCATATCGATGTCCTTGAGATGGATGCAGCATCCAAAACAGGTATTGACGATGTTAGGGAACTTATTGAAAATTCAAAATATAATCCAACCAGCGCAGAGTATAAAATTTTTATAATTGATGAGGTACATATGCTTTCTAAACAAGCTTTCAATGGATTATTAAAAACTTTAGAAGAACCACCTGCAAAATTAAAATTTATATTGGCTACTACCGAACCACGTAAAATCCCAATTACTGTTCTATCGAGATGCCAGAGGTTTGATTTAAAAAGAGTAAGCTTAAATATTCTTTCAGACCATTTAAAAAAAATATGTAAGATAGAAAATGGCAAAATAACTGAAGAGGCCTTAGATATTATAGCAAGAGCTGCAGAGGGATCTGTAAGAGATTCAATTTCATTACTCGATAGAGCTTTAATTCATCAAAGTTTAAAACCCGAAGCGGCTTTAGATGCACAAGAAATCAGGAATATGTTAGGCTTAGTTGATAAGTCTAAAATAATAAATTTAATTCAACACGTTTTAAAAGGAGATCAAAAGGGTGCTTTGTTACATTTTCAAAAAATATTCCAGGGCGGTTTGGATGGTAAGCTTTTTTTAAACGATATTTTAGAGGTTCTTTATTTGTTTAGTCGAAGAATAAATTTAGGTTCAATTGAAAAAGATCTTTTTATTTCTGAAAACGAGATAGATTTAATCGAGTCGAGCACTAAAGGTTTAAATAATGAGGACCTTGCTTTATTTTGGCAAATTACAATAAAGACCATTGAAGATTTAAAAACAGTTTCAAATGAGCAGTTGGCTTTAGAAATGTATTTACTTCAGTTAATACATGTGAAAAGTATTGAAGAATTCGACAAACCTGAAAGTCACTCTTCACAGGGAACAAGTGATCCTATTGGACAAAAAAAAATTATTGAGGAAAAACAACTAGAGCAAAATCTTACAAATCCAACAAAACAACAACTAAAAAGTATTGATCAAATAAAAGTTTTAAAAGAAAAAAATATTGATAAAAAAAATGATGTGCAACCTAAATTTAACATCAATTCTTTTGAAGATTTAATTTCTATTTCTGGAGAGGAAAAAGACGCTGAACTAAAATATGATCTCGAGAGAAATGTAAAATTAATAAGATTTGAAAATGGAAAAATAGATATAAATTTTAATGAAAAATTAAATAGAAATTTTATAAAAAAATTATCTCAAAGTTTGCTTAAATGGACAGGGAAAAGATGGATTATAACTTTAAGCAAAGAAGATGGTGGAAAAACATTTTTTGAGGAAAAATTAAACGCAAATAAAAAGATATTAGACGAAGAGAAACAAAGTGGCCTTTATAAAGAAATTTCAAGTATATTTCCGGATATCGATTTAATTAAAGTAGAGGAAGAAAATGAATAATTTTTCGGACATGCTTTCAAAAGCAAAAAAAATGCAAGACCAAATGAAAGAGGTCCAGGAAAATATAAAAAAAATTGAAGTCGAAGGTTTCGCTGGAGGAAATTTGGTTAAAGTTATTTTAAAAGGGGATTATGAAATGAAATCTATAACTATTTCTTCAGATGCAAAAAATGAAAAAAGTGAAATAATTAACGATCTTATTATAGCTGCTCACAATGATGCTAAAGAAAAGCTTAAAAAAAAAACATCTGAAGAATTATTAAAAGCAACAGGTGTCGCAAATTTTCCAATTGATTTTAAATTACCGTTTTAGATGAATAATAATATTCCAGAAATAGAAGAACTTATTAAAAATTTTTCTAAGCTACCAGGACTTGGGCCTAAGTCTGCAAAAAGAATAATATTAAAATTAATAAATAACAAAGAGAATATGATTAAACCTTTGGCTAAACTTTTAGCAAATGTTTATAAAAATGTTACCCGTTGTAATGATTGTGGTAATCTTAAAATTACTACACAAAAATGTATCTGCGAAACTGAAACTAATAATTATGACAAAATCTGTGTTGTAGAAAATTTATCCGATATGTGGGTAATTGAGTCAGCAAATATATATAAAGGACACTTTCATATTTTAGGGGGTACATTGAATTCTGATGAAAAATATGAAAAAAAAAATTTGCTAATAGACTCCTTGGTTAAAAGAGTAAAAAAAAATAATTTGAAAGAAGTTATTATTGCTACAAGTGCAACTGTTGAAGGCCAAACCACGGCTCATTACATAGAAGATGTAATTAAGAATGATAAGATTAAAATTTCTAAGCTTGGTCAAGGATTACCAGTAGGTGGAGAAATCGAACAATTAGATGATGGCACTTTAGTTTCAGCTTTTAAAAATAGAGTTCCAGTTTCTAGTGACTAGCTTTTTTTTCAAGTCTTTTTTTGTGAAGTAAAGGTTCAGTATATCCAGACGGTTGATCTTTTCCTTTAAAAACCAAATCACAAGCCGCCGCAAATGCAAACGACTTCTCAAAATTTTGTGACATTGGAATGTAGTTTTTATCATTGGCATTTTGCTTATCTACAATTGCTGCCATTTTTTTTAAAACTTTCATTACTTGATCTTTTGTACAAATGTTATGGTGTAGCCAATTAGCCATATGTTGAGAAGATATTCTTAATGTAGCTCTATCTTCCATCAAACCTATGTTATTAATATCTGGTACCTTTGAGCAACCAACACCCTGATCAATCCATCTGACAACATAACCCAATATACCCTGAGCATTATTTTCTAATTCTTTATTAATATCCTCCATCGACCAATTTGGTCTATCTGCTTTTGGTATTTCAAGAATATTTTTAATATCAGCTTTTTTTCTTTTACTAATTTCTGATTGTTTTTCAAAAACATTAATTTTGTGATAGTGAATTGAATGAAGCGTTGCAGCTGTTGGTGATGGTACCCATGCACAGTTTGCACCAGATTTTGGATGACCTATTTTTTGATCCATCATATCCGACATCCTGTCTGGCATTGCCCACATCCCTTTACCTATTTGTGCTTTACCAGAGAAGCCACAAGATAAACCTACATCGACATTCCAATTCTCGTAAGTATTTAACCATACAGATTTTTTCATATCAGCTTTAAAAATCATTGGACCAGACTCAAAAGAGGTATGCATCTCGTCTCCGGTTCTATCCAGGAAACCAGTATTAATAAAAACCACTCTTTCTTTTACTCTGCGAATACATTCTTTCAAATTTACAGTAGTTCTTCTTTCTTCATCCATAATCCCTACTTTTATAGTAAATTTATTTAGCCCAAGGCATTTCTCAACATTCTCAAAAATTTCATTTGTGAAACTTACTTCATCAGGTCCATGCATTTTAGGTTTGACGATGTAAACAGACCCAGTTCTCGAATTCTTTTTATTTTTAAAATCATGTAAAGCACAAAGTGTTGAAATAAATGCATCCATTATACCCTCTGGAATTTCAGATCCATCCTTCAACAAAATTGAGGGATTAGTCATAAGATGACCCACGTTTCTATTTAGCAGTAGAGCCCTTCCATGCAAAACTATTTTAGAGCCATTTGGTGATTTATAAATTCTATCAGGGTTTAGTTTTCGAATAAATTTCTTTTGACCTTTTTTAACTTCGGTTTCTAAGTCGCCCTTCATAAGACCGAGCCAATTTCTATAACATCTTACTTTATCTTTAGCATCAACGGCAGCTACCGAGTCTTCGTTATCAACAATTGTAGAAATTGCTGATTCAACGATTAAGTCTGTGATACCAGCCTTATCTTTTTTTCCAATAATGCTGTTTGGATTTATAATGATATCAGTATGTAAATTATTATTTTTTAGCAAAAGAGAACTTATATTTTCATCATCACCTGTGTATCCAACAAATTGAGAATTATCTTTTAAATTATAATTAACCTCATTTACTTGAAAAACTAAATTTTTTTCATTAATTTTAATCTTTGTAATTTTCTTCCAACTAGCATCTCTAATCGGGAAAGTGTTATCTAAAAATTCTCTTGTAAATTTTATTACTTTATTTCCTCTATCTTCATTGTAATCTTTACCAATTTCCCCAGGTATCGCATCTGTTCCATACAACGCATCATATAAGCTGCCCCAGCGAGCATTTGCAGCATTCAAAGCATATCTTGCGTTATCAACTGGTACCACTAATTGAGGCCCTGCTATTGAAGATATTTCTTTATCAACA
>ENA-OSEY01002894-OSEY01002894.1-marine-metagenome-genome-assembly--contig:-NODE-2894-length-10807-cov-2.059459_pt1 | contig 10807 bp, 12 predicted proteins | sample MGYA00248465_ERZ534230 | MGnify/ENA primary metagenome ERZ534230 (study PRJEB26409, sample SAMN06344110) | marine metagenome | isolation source: Sea water from surface | place: Atlantic Ocean:Southern... | reverse complement strand
ATCCATAAGATTTGGAAATGTTTTCTCAGTATGATAATCAAGAACTTCATGTACACCTACAGGCTCAACTTTACCTTTAACTACAACATCATCAATATAGCGTATTCTATAAGTTCCTTTTAATTTTTTGAAAGTATAATCACTTATAAGAATTCTCGCACTGTATTGTTTACAAGCACTTTCTAACCTAGCAGCTAAATTTACACCGTCACCAATCATTGTGTAATCCATTCTTTTTTGTGAACCAATATTTCCTGCAACAATTTTATCTGTATTTAGACCAAGTCCCATATCCAATGGAGGTTTCCCATCTTTTTCTCTTTGGTCATTCCAATCCCATAATCTTTTAATCATGTTAATTCCAGCTTTTACTCCTCTATCTTCGTCATCCTCATGACTTATGGGTAAACCAAATGCAGCCATAATTGCATCGCCTATAAATTTATCGAGCATACCACCTTGTTCAGAAATACATTCGACCATTATTTCAAAATATTCATTTAATAATTTTACAGTACCCTGAGCACCCAACGACTCTGTAATGGTAGTAAAACTTCTTAAATCAGAAAACAACAAAGTTGCGGTTGTTTCTAGCCCCCCCATGATGTCAGATCCATCTTCCAATAATTGATCTGCTATTCCAGGGTCCATGTATCTTGACATTGTTGATTTCATTCTTTTTTCTGAAGAAATATCCTCAAACATTAATAAAGTGCCCAGAAAATTATCTGATTGATCCGTTCTACCGTCACTATCTTCATTTATTAGTGGGAGTATTGTCAAATTTACTGATATTTTTTCCTCTTTTTCTGTTTCATAATCGAAAACCTCTATTTCAGCGTCAACAATAATTTCTGGTTCTTTTGATTCACCAACACTCTTAATTTTCTCATATATCCATTTTTTATTTCCGGAAAAAAAATCTTTGGATTGTTTTTTTATTATGTCTGAATCTTTAGTTCGGAGTATTTTTAATCCAGATTTGTTACAAGTAACAATTTCTTCTTCACTGTTAATTGTTATAACTCCGTTAGACATACTAGAAAGCATACTTTCATTATACTTTCTAGATTTAGATACATCTTCAAAAAGCTTGGCATTTTCAAGAGCAATTGCAACTTGTTGAGTAAATGCCTTTAACCTAGATTCATCTTCATCTGTAAATTTGCCACCACTCTTATTTAAAACTTGTGTACAACCAATTACCTTACCTTCTTTATTTACAACAGGTACACATAAAATCGAACGAGTAAAATACCCTGTCTGTTTATCAAATGAAGGATTAAATCTTAAATCAGCATAGGCATAGGGAATATTCATTGATTTACCAGAAGTAAAAACTGATCCTGCAATTCCTGCAGTGTTAGGAAGTCTTATCTCACCAATGCCTTCCCCCATAGCTACCCTTGAAAATAATTCATTGGTTTTTTCATCATTTAAAAATAATGTAGCCCTGTCAGCATTAAGCATTCGTGTTGCCTCCTCCATCACTCTTTGCAGTAAAGCTCCTAAATCGATTTCAGCTGTAACATCAGAAACAATACTAATAAACTCCATTTCTTTAGCTCTTTTTTTTTCAAAATGTTCCGTATTTTGTGCATTTTGAATTGATACAGCGGCTTGGGTAGCAATTGACTCTGCAAAGAAAAGATTATCTTTTGTAAATCTTCCCTTTCTTTTATTTAAAACTTGAATAACGCCTATCGTCAGTCCGTCAACAGTTTTAACTGGACAACAAATCATATTTTTTGTCTTATAACCTGTTTCCTGATCAACTTCTTTGTTAAAACGAGAATCGGAATAAACGTCATGAATCACTTCTCCAGATTTGTTCTGAAAAATTGCGCCAGCTATTCCAACATTATTTAAAATTCTTATTTCGCGAGTCAAATCACCTTGGGCAACTCTTGAATAAAGTTCATTTGTTTCGTTATCATTTAAAAATAATGTTCCTCTATCTGCATCTAACTCATTAGTAACAAATTCTATAAGTGTCCATAAAATCTCCTCCAAAGATTTTAGTCCAGCAATTTTTCGTGAAATCTGAAGTAAAAGTTCAGTTCTTCTTAACTTCTCTAAGGTTTGGACTATGTTTTCATTACCATTTTTCATATTTTAACTTATTGTTATTTTTGGATTTTTTTTTCATAATTTTTTATTACTTTTTCCAATTCGTCTCTAAGTGACTGCGTTGAATTTTTAAGCTGTTTAATTTCATCACTGGAGTTTAAAACCGCTTTTTGAATTGCTTGTTTTTTTGAAAACTTTGATTCAACTAGTTCATCTCTTAAAGCAGATGTTGCATCTTTTAATTCATTAATTTCAAGTGAAGATTTCTTTATCGCATTTTGAACAGCTTCTTGTTTTTCGAACTTTAAATTTTCAAGCTCTTCTCTTAATGCGGAGCAAGATAACTTAAGTTGTTTTATTTCATTAGCTGAAGCCTGAATTTGAATTTGAATTGCTTCTCTTTTTTCAAATCTTAGCTTCTCCATTTGATTTCTAAGTTCTTTAACAGACGATTTTAACTGATTTATTTCATCATTTTTTAATGAAATAGCTTTTTGTACTGCATTATTTTTTTCAAAAATAGATTGGTCTAATTTTTCTCTAAGTGAGTTAATTGTAGAAAACAAGTCTTCTGTTTCTTGATTATTCTCGGACTTAATTTTTTGAATAAGTTCATTTAATTCAAAGCTAAAGCTAGGATTTTCTAATTTATATTTTTCAATAAATTTTCCCAAAACAATTTCCCCATTTTATTCTATTTTTCTTTTAAATTTAAACAATGAAAATATCTAATATTTTTAATTTCCGTTGCTTTTTTAAACATCCAAGAGATAGTTTCCCCTTTTTTAATTTTTAATTCTTTGGCACATCCTTTTGGTATTTCTAATACAGCAGAAATATTTATATCTGATGAAATTAATTTTTTTTCCATAGGTATACCCTCTTTTATTGAACTTATAATATTTCTATCATCAATAAATATTATATCTAATGGAATCACAGTATTGTGCATCCAGAACTTTACTATTTGAGGTGTATTGTAAATGAAAAGCATACCATTATAATTTTTTAACTGCTTCAAATGCATAAGCCCCTCTTGCTTTGATTCAATATCAGAGGCTATTTTTACTAACAAATTCGAGAAATTAGCTGAATGAATAAGTGCGAATTCTTTTGATCTAAGGTCAGTAAATACAAAAACAAATATAAAGAGAATTTTATAACTTAAAATTCTCACCTTTTTTTATTCTTTCTAAAGTCATCTGTGCACCCAAACTTAAATTTTGTTCCTTATCATTTTCTTTATTAATTTTTTCATTATTTAATGTTAATGATAAGTCATATTTCTCAGACAAGTTTCTAAATATTTTTACATTATAAGCACTCAAAACTTTTGAATCAGATTTTTCTTTATCAAAAATTTTTTTCTCTTTTTTTAATCTTTGAATAGATTTTGAAAGTCTATTTTTCATTTTATAATGTTTACTAAATATAATACTATATTATTATCAAATTATGAAAAATACAGAAGAAAAATTGATAGCAATAAAAAATGAAATGGAAAATGTCAGAGAACTTTATGTAAAAGGATTTATTAATAAAGAAGTTTATCAAAAAGAAACAAGATTTTTATTCGAATTGGCAACTGAATATGGCGCATGACGACGAAGTAAGTAATTTGAAAGAGTCTATTAAAAATTTCAACAATTTATCCTCAATTGAGAAAAAAAATTTAATTGAATCAATTGAAATGTTGTGGCTAAATGCTGGTATTCAAAAAAAAAAAAAGGACATAAAGATTGATGGTAATAATTCAAGTGACCATATAAAAAGAATTAGACAACTTTTATCAGCTGCATGGTCCGAGGATTTAAAAGATTAATCTATAACCCAAAAATTTTTGCTTTTTCATAAAGTCTATCAGTTTCAGTTATATAAACGCCTTTACTAATATAACCACCTACGTAAAGTTCTCTTACTGCAGCCATTTCTTCTTCAATAGCTGCCAAAACATCGATAAAATCATTGTCATCGTTAGCCTTAATATTATCCGTGTCAATTATTTCATTTAATGACGGTTGTTTTCTCTCTTGTTTACTATCAGAACCTTTAAAGAATAATTTAAACAGTAAACTAAGAAAAAAATAAATTAATAGGGTAAGGATAATTAAAAAAGCAACTAAATACACAGTATTGTCTAAATAGGGAATTAGAGACTCTAGTTTAATTTTTTCCAAGATTTGTTTAGCAAAGTCCATTTTAAAATCTATATATAGTATTTGATTTAAATTTATAACACTTTATATTGTATATATGCGTTTATTAAAATTATATAATAAATCAAAAAAAAGTATAAACAAATCCTCAATTAATTCAAAGTACGCAATTTCTTTTAAAGCATACGAGTTACTTAAAAGATATGTTGTTAAAGAACTTGTTTCATCTAATAAGTTAGACAGTGCGTATCCCAAAAATACAAAATTAAAAGTTATAAAAAATGTCTCTCATAGATCTATGCAAACGTTTTACAAATTATCCGACAAATATCAAACCAATAAATCTGGTGTTCTTTCTCAATTTAATGGTTTTGAAGGCAAGCGTCAAAAAAGAAAACTTTCAAAAAAAGCTAAAGATCTTCTTTTCAAGATTAAAAATGATTTACCAAGGTATGAAAGTATTGATTATCTTATTAAAAATTACAAAACTAAATAATTTGCTATTTTTTCCTATAAATTCCCGCTTTAACTTTTTCTGCGACACTAATTAGAAACTTTGCTATCTTGTCATCAGTATTTTGTAAAGATAACTCCCGTATTACCTCGTCGATAAAAGCACCTATTGCTATATACGGATTAATTTTTTTTTTTCTGCATTCAGCTCTTGCTTTTAATACAATTGCTGAGGCTATTTTCTTTTGATCATTTTCACTCATACTTTTATCTTTGGTATATCACACCAATTAGTAGTATAGCAAGGTGATCTATATTCTGACTTCATCAACCACTTTGTATTTTTTTTTTTTAAATAAAAAGAACCGTTTTCATCTGAAGATAGCCTTAATTTGCTATCACCAAATTTCTTATTAATATTATCCATTATTTTCATTAATTTTATACTATCACTTTTTTTTTTGTAGTAGCCCTGGTTTCCATCATGAAATAAACTTTTCTGTATATTCTTATAATCACAGAAATCAGAAAGGATTACTCCTACTTTACTATATAAAAAATTAGACAAATAAATTCCCTTAAGTAATTTTCCAGATATATTCCATATCAACCTCACATCGTTTGTTCCTTCTAGAAAAGAATATGTTTTTGTATTTTTATATTTTTTTTCTTGATAATTTGATGTCTTCAGAAAGATGCTTATAGATTTACAAAATAAATTATAATCTCTCATTTTAGACGATGCTTTTTGTACATACACTATAAGCGCACTTCTTATATCTTCATAAGCATTAAGTTTCATACCAAAAGATCTAGAAACACATATTGACTTCTTTTTAGCTGATTCTTTTTCAACCTCGTTACAAATAACACCTTTTAACTCAAGAATAGAACGCTGTAAAACAACCCCCTTTTTTTTTCTTGCAAAACTTTCATTAAACTCTCTCAGGTCGAAGGCATTATTTACACCGTTGTCCATTAAGAATTTAGCTAATTTACTGCCTATGCCCCAAATGTCGTGTACGTTTGTTCTTTGTAAAATATAATCTGCTAATTTTTTAGATCTCAGTTCAAATATACTATGGTTATCTATTTTTAAGTAAGGATACTGAGATTTTTTTTTGATAACTCTATTCGCAATCTTTGCTAATGTTTTGGTTTTAGCTAAACCTATACTCACTGGAATGCCAGTCCACTTTAATATTTTTTTTGCTAATTTATTACAAAAAATATCCCTTTCATTTTTTAAATCTAAAATAAAAAATGCTTCGTCTATTGAATAAACCTCAACAATTGGTAAATTTTTTTTTAATATATTCATTATTCGATTGGATATGTCACCATAAAAAGAGTAGTTAGATGATAAAACAGAAATATTATTATCCATTATAAACTTCTTAAGTTTAAAAAATGGTTCACCCATTTTAACTCCGATTTGCTTTGCCTCTTCAGATCGAGAAATTACACAACCATCATTATTTGAAAGTATAATAACTGGTTTTTCTAAAAGCTTAGGATTGAATAATCTTTCACATGAAACATAAAAATTATTACAATCTAGCAGACCTATCATTACTCTAAGATAAATTATGTATTACGTATGTAGCAACTCCCCAGATAGTTGTCTCCATTTTAGAGTCTAATATTATTTTAGGATAATTTTCATTCTCAGATTTTAAATAACATTTTCCTTGTTTGTCCTTCAAAAATTTCTTAACTACTAATTCTCCGTTTAGAGAAGCAACAACAATGGACTGATTTTTAGGAGTCAATGATTTATCTACAACCATTATGTCATTATTATAGATACCCACATTAATCATTGAATCACCAGATATCCTTACAAAAAATGTTGATTCAATATTATTTACTAAATATTTACCTATATCTAAATATTCCTCGATATAGTTTTCCGCAGGAGATGGAAATCCAGCTGCAGCTGTAATAGCATTTATAAAAATTTTATTTTTTTTAGAAATTTCCTCTTTCATGAGGTTATTATAAGAACAAAAGTAGAACTTTCAAGTTAATTAATTAGCTTTTTTATATCATTTAAAACACATACTTCATTAGGTGGCTTATCCCATCTTATCCTACTAAATCTGGGAAATCTGAGGGCAACACCTGATTTGTGTCTGGTTGAAAAATTAATATTATCAAAAGCAATTTCGACGACTAAACTGGATTTAACTGATCTAACAGGTCCAAATCTTTCTAGGGTATTGCTTCTAACCCACCTATCAAGATCTTTAAGCTCTTCATTCGTAAAACCAGAATAAGCTTTTCCAACTGGAACTAAATTTTTAAAACTGTTATCAGTCCAACAACCAAAAGTAAAATCAGAGTAAAAAGATGATCTTTTACCATGACCTCTTTGGGCATACATTATAATAAAATCTATAAAAAAAGGATTTCTTTTCCACTTGTACCAACAACCTTTAGGTCTACCTTTAACATAAAGGCTATTTTTTTTTTTCAACATAATTCCTTCAATATGATTATTTAAAGATTTGTTACGAAGATTTTTTAAATCATTCCATGAATTAAAATTTATAAGTGGAGAAAAAGAAATATTTGAAACATTTAAAATTTTTAAAAGAGACTCAAGTTTTTTCCTTCTACTAGATAGATTTAAATTTCTACAATCAGAATCATGCATGAATAAAATATCATAAGCAAGAAAATGTACGGGATATTCATCTAAAATCCTGGAATTTACTTTTTTTCTTCCTATTCTTTTTTGAAGATCATTAAACGAAAGTATTTTCCCATTTTTTTTTACGACTAATTCACCATCGATAACTGAAACTTTATTACTCTTAATATTTAACTCTGGAAAGGAATTTGTTATATCTTCTCCATTTCTAGAATAGATTTTTCCAAAATTTGAAACTACTAGTTGCGCTCTTATTCCATCCCATTTAAATTCACATACATAATCTTTTATATTAAGCTTTGTAATTAGATTTTCATCAAATGTGTCGGAAAGCATAAATGAATGAAAAAGCTCTTTTTCATTTATATCATTAGGAAGAGCTTCCCCATTAAGCCAACAAAAAAAATTTTTAAAAGATGGGGAAAATGCATGCCAGTACTCTTCGATTTCAAATTTATTTCTAACACCTTGTTCAACAAGACATTCTTTTAAAATTCCCTCTGAAACACCAACTCTTAATCCACCTGTTAAGATTTTTATTATCGCATAGATTTCATTTGAAGAAATATTATCAAAAGTTTTTTCTAAAAAGTTAATTAACGATTCTTTGTTATTATATTTTTCAATAGATTTCATAAAACAGAAAAAAGAAATTGTTTTTTTTTCTTTACTTTTTGGCCACAAAAGAGAAAAAGTTTCCGCTAGGTCACCTACATAATCATATGAATAAGAAAATAAATCTTCTGAAATTTTTCTTTTTATCATTATTTTAATATCATTAGCTTTAATCAATTTTGTTGAGAAATTTTTTGACAAAATTGATAAGGCTAACTCCTTTTCATTTGTTTCTAAGCTATTAAAATAATCTTTGAGAATTTTGATTTTCTTTTTTTTAGACGAATTTAAAAGTAGATCATCTAAAAGCTTGGAGAATTTAATCATCCTCATCCTCAAAACCAATTAAGTTTAGGGCATTACAAGTTACTTTTTTCTGTTTTAAATAACTTAATAATCCCTCTTCTCTTCCATGTGTTACTAAAACCTTTTCTGGAGAGACTTCTTCAATTGTTTTTAATATTTCATTCCAATCTGCATGGTCTGAAATTACAATTGGTAATTGTATGTTTTTCTGTTTAATTCTTTGTTTAATCCCCATCCAACCCGAAACAAAACCTTTAATAACTTTTCTAAATCTCTGTGACCATCTATCTGAAAGACTAGACGGAGGACATAAAACTAATTTATTTGAGTAATCAGATGTTTTTAATTCTGAAATATTTCTTAATTCACCTAAATCGATTTTTCTATCAATATAATAATTTGAAATTTTCATTAAAGCTCCGTGAAGATATATGACATCATCAAATCCTAGTTTTCTAAGAAGTGTTATAAACCTTTGACATTTTCCTAAAGCATAAACACCAATTAAATGACAGTATTCACTATTATCGCTTATAGATTTAATTAACTTTGAAGTCTCATTAATATCATTTGGGTGGGAAAATATAGGTAGACCAAAAGTAGCTTCAGTAATAAAAGTATGACATTTACTGACTTCAAAAAGGTCACAAGTAAGATCTTTTCTTCTTTTGTAATCACCAGAAACAATAATAATTTCTCCTTTATATTCTAAATAAATTTGGGAACTTCCTAAAATGTGACCAGCTGGTATAAATTTAATATTAACTCCTCTTATTTTCAGTAACTTACCGCATTCTATTTTTTGAGAATATTGACAATAATTTTTACCATATCTTAGTTTCATTATATTAATTGTATCTGATGTTCCTAAAATTTTCTTATTTCCAGGTCTGGCATGGTCAGTGTGGCTATGTGTAATTAAGGCACTATTAACTGGATAAATTGGATCGATATAAAAATCTCCAGGTATACAATATAAACCTTCTTTTTTTTTTATTAGCCAGTTATTGTTCATAATTATCTCTTGGAATAAATATAAATAAGAATTAATTGATTTAAATGAATGATTTTAATTGCAGTAAAAAATTTTCTAATTGGTTAGAAATCAAAAAGTGGAAATTATTTGATTATCAAAAAGAATTTTTTAGCTGTCTTAGTAAAAATAAATATAAACAATATATTATTTCATCAGATACTGGCACTGGTAAAACAATAACTTCCTTTCTTCCTTTTTTAAATTATTTTTGCAAAGGTATTAAAAAGAATGTTTTATATATTTCTCCACTAAAATCTATAAACTCCAATTTGGAAAATAATTTAAAGAAGGTCATATTTGAACTAAATATTAAGTGTAAAGTAGAAAAAAGAACTTCTGATGTACCTTCTAATAAAAAAAAAAAACAACTCTTTTCTATACCTGATTTTTTACTAACAACTCCTGAGTCATTTACTTTAATGATTGCTAATCCTGATGCGTTAAATTTTTTAGAAAATATTGACTATGTAATTATAGATGAAATTACAGAATTATTTAATGAGAAAAGAGGTGATCAGTTATCTTTAAGTTTGAGTAAACTTAATTCAATAAATAAAAAATTTGTATTAATTGGCTTATCTGCCACTGTTTCTAATTTTAAGAACTTAAATGAATGGATATCCTTTAAAGGTAAAACGAAGTTAATTTCAAATAAGAAAAAGAAAAAAATTAAAATTGATGTTTTGTATTCCAAAAAAATACCTTTAGTGGGACATTCACCAAATTTTGCAATTGATATAATTAAAAGAAAAATAATTAACAAAAAAACAATCATTTTTGTTAATACCAGATCTCAATCTGAACTTCTTCATAATGAGCTTCTTGAATCACTTAATTCTTATACTAGAGTTAATATTCATCATGGGTCCCTTTCTGCAAAACACCGAAATGAAGTGGAAGATAACTTTTCAAAAGGCAAGTTGGATGTAATTGTCAGCACTTCTTCTCTGGAGCTTGGAATTGATTGGGATCATGTAGATCAGGTTATTTTAATAGGTACACCCAAAAACATTAACAGACTAATTCAAAGAACAGGTCGCTCGAATCATAATCATCAAGGGATTGCCAAGTCATTTTTAATTCCCACAAATCAATTTGAATATTTAGAATGTATTTCAGCTAAAAAACTTGCAGAGGATATGAAGTTTGAATCTTTACCCAGACGAACTGGTGCTAAAGATGTCTTATGCCAGCACTTATTGTTACTTGCATGTGGTAAAGGGTTTTGTCCAAAAAATACATATTCTGAAGTTATAAAAGCATCTCCTTACAGGTCTTTACCGTTTGATGAATATATAAAAATATTAGAATCTCAACTTTCAGACTTAGAAAAAGAGAAAGAGAAACTTGCAAAAAAAATTAAAGATAGAGATGAAATAGAAGAGCTCTATCCTTTTGGTTCTGGTTCAGGATTTATTACGTCAAGTGGATCTAGCGGAGATGTGGTGACTAATTTTCATGTGATAGATAATTGTGATCAAGTAACAATTGTACATAAAGGCAATAGAATAAATA
>ENA-OSEY01002893-OSEY01002893.1-marine-metagenome-genome-assembly--contig:-NODE-2893-length-10812-cov-5.964602_pt1 | contig 10812 bp, 7 predicted proteins | sample MGYA00248465_ERZ534230 | MGnify/ENA primary metagenome ERZ534230 (study PRJEB26409, sample SAMN06344110) | marine metagenome | isolation source: Sea water from surface | place: Atlantic Ocean:Southern... | reverse complement strand
GACAAGTGTATTAATGACTCCGGATGGTAAAACAGTAGAGTCTGAAGCCGCACATGGCACTGTCACAAGACACTATAGGATGCATCAACAAGGTAAAGAAACTTCAACTAACCCTATAGCTTCAATATTTGCATGGACAAGAGGTCTAGCCCACAGAGGAAAATTAGACACAAATGATGAATTAATTAAATTTTCTAAAACTCTCGAGGAAGTATGTATTAATTGTGTTGAAACAGGCTCAATGACAAAAGATTTAGCAATCTTGATTGATAAAAACCAAAAGTATCTAACAACAAATCAATTTCTAGATGCTATTGATGGAAGTTTGAAGAAAAAATTAAATTAATAACTGCTGTCTCTCCAGCCACCTTTATTTTGCATGATTTCACCTGGCACTGACAAGATAGAGAATAGAGTATCTTCATCACCTGTTGGACCTGCAACGTTTGCAAATAACTTATCAGCAAAGATTACTAGTTCTGATAATACACCTTTTCTAACAAATGCACATGCATTATTTGTAGGGTTTTCAACATCAGCAGGCGTATTCAATTTTAATTTAGCTGAATTATTATATCCACACTCATCATCTGATACACAAATGAAAGCTGAACCTCGATCACATGGTGTATCATTTGGTGGTGGTTGATAAATAGGGAAATAAACTTGTCCTTTAAATAAAGTTGGTGATGCAGAAGCTTTTCTAAATGTTTTAGGTAAATACATATTATCAGAACTATCTTTACCTAATTTAATTACCCATGCATTTTTATTATCAATACAATTTGCAAAATCAGTTGATCCAGTGACGTTTTTACAGACATTTGCATTATCTACTGAGTTCGCTTTATCAGCACCAAGTAAGGCTTTAGTTACAAATTGAGTATCACTTCCCTTTGGAATTATTTGAGTGTTGAGATGTTTAAAGTTTGGATAATCAGGGTCTACCACTCCATAAAGAATGTTATCCATATTTTCTTCTCTTCCCCCAAGGTCAGTAAAATTACCTGTGGATCCAAACAGCATGAATTGGCCTTTTGATACACCAATACCCGCATCCATTGCAAAGTAAGAGTACCTTGCGTTATCTATGTTAGAATTTAATCTAAAGAGAGTTGTTTGATCAAAAAGTTTGGCACCGTTCTTAGTAGAATTTGATAAATTAATTTTTGTAATTTTTCCTTCTAAATCATTTACGTAAACTAAAGCACCTCTCCACGGAATTCCAAAAGCAGTGTCTGGAGTTATAACGATTGGAGCTGCAGGAATAGCATTGGAAATATCACTTCCGTTTGGTGTAGCTTCTTTTGTAGAGCCAATTGTTATACCTGCTGGATCAGTATCCACTATGGTAATTGGTCCACCATTTATCTCGGCACCGTAAATTTTACCTGGGTTATCTCTATCATCTAACTCAAGATCTACTAAAAAGACTGCAGAGCCTGCACAACTATCATTTTTACTCATACCTCCGCCCATAACAGCCACGTATCGATCTGAATTAATATCACCTCCGTCTGTTGATGGTATTCTAACAATTCTTGGAGTTGACCAAGTCTCTCCTAATTGTGTGTAATCGTATTCTGGCTCAATTCCTGTTGCACCTTTACAAGATGTTTGGATACTAAATTGATTGGACGCTCTATTATCTGTCTCTGATTGATAAGTATTAATCACTTGTTTGTCCTCAAAAACTACTCTTAATAGACCGTCTCGCATAGATGCGCTTTCAATTGCTATTGGCACCGTAACTCCATCAACTATTTCCTTTGCACTTAAAATACCAGCTGGTATCGCTTCTCCCTCAGGGTAATCTAATGTAATTTCACTAAAATGAAATGTATCGCTGATATAACATGAGCTAGTACCTGTTTCCATAAACTCAGTGTTACTTGTAATATTTGTTCCAGCTTGTCCTTCTTCAGCATTTAAAACTGTACAAAGTGCAATAGCATCCTGATTTGTACAATCATTTGTAGCATCGTCATCAGTACTATTACAATCATCAGCGTCAGCATCTCTTGCTGTTGTTTGATTGTCTGATGCTACCAGTCCCTCCTCAGATTTAAGATATGATGAAAAGCCAGAATTATATGGTCTAGACTCAATATTTCCTTCAGCGTCTGCTACTAAAATTCTTTTATTTATTTGATCATTAAATATTGAAAACATATGTATTGGGCCCTTGTTACTTTTAACTAGTGGATTTGTAACATCTAAAACTGAAAAACCAGCGCCACCTCTACCATAAGGTACAAATAATATTGTACGCCAAGCCTTATCTTGTTCAGCGCCTGTTGAGTCGTAGCCTTCAATTAATACGTCGTGAACAACTGGAGAGCCATCAACACCAAATATCGGGTTTGTGCCTCCTGATCCAGTTTGTACCCCATCAACAGTTGTTTGATCAATTTTTCCATCATAACCCTTATTTACAATCTGCGGAAGTAGTGCTCCAATAAATGGTGGTATGAATCCCCACTCCTCTTTACCAGTTTCAGCATTTATAGCATGAAGAATTCCACTATTTGATCCAGCATAAATTATATTTTTTCTTGAAGCGTGTGCGGCCATGAACTGTTGATACCCGTTTATGCTTCTATAGTAAGCCTCTTCATTTGTATTTCTAAAATCTAAACTTGCATCTGGTGGTCCAACTTCAATTAATTGTGAGTGATAGATATCTCCCATAACATGATCTCTAACTTCTGTTACAATACAATCACCATTATAATCAAAATAATCTCTTCCTCTCATAAAATTGACTAAACCTTCAATATCATCATCATTACCATTTACTCCAACCGATGTGCACGATGAAGAAGCATGATGATAATCAGGTACTTCATATCCTAATTCATCCATCAAACTCTTTATTGATGACATAAAGTCAGTATGAAAATTGTTCCAATTACCGATATAAGTTTTACCAGGCATCGCAGTCCATAAATTTCTTGTATCTGCTGTACCAGTTTCTGTTGCTTGACCTTTTATCTCTATAGCAGCGCTCCAGTTTCCTGGCGTACTTAGCTCATGGTCAACTGTTCCATCAGAATTAAGTTTTTTTCTTAATAAGGTTCCTTGCCATTCACCATATTGCTCGTATGCAAATTGTGCTTGATATAGTGAACCCCCTTCTTGAATTGTTGCAGTAATTGATGGAGCTGTAAATGCAAGTTTATCTGCAATTATTTGTCTAATTTTACTAGTTAATTCAGTTTTTAATTGTTCAGGGGTATCTGCGATTATTGTTGGTTCACAATCTTCTTCTCCAGCAGTTGCACAAGATCCTATTCTTGCTAAGTCATTAAATAAATTCATAGAACCACCTCTGATACCTCCGCCATAAGCAACAAATAAAGTTTTGATACCCTTTTTTCTTAATGCATCTATTCGATTAGCAGTTTCACCTCCTTGACCTCGAACACCGGTGTTTCTCATTGCACCATCACCAATAACAATTATATAGTTAAGTTGACATAAGGACTCTGGATCAAAAACTTTACCACCCGCAGTTTCATCATCAAAATATTGCACTGCTATGTCTGAAAAAGCCTGTGAATCAGTTCCCCAAGCAAGACCAAGCGGTTCTAGAACGCTCATAATTTGACTAGCACCTCTTGAACTAATTCCAACATTTAAACAAGAGTCACTATTACAAAGTGTGCTTCTTCCAGTTGGGTGGTCTCCCGTCCACCCATTATAATATGAACAACTAGAATTTCTATGACAAAAAGCTCCACCTCTAGAAGAGTTTTTTCCTCTACCACTTTCACCAGCATTCCAGTGACCAAATCCAAAATGAGCTCCTGTGGTTAAAGTTGTATCATTAACAATTGCATTAATTGCTTGTTTTACTCCATCCCACCTTCTTATTCTTGGTCCTCCCATTTGATCTTGCCAAGTGTCATTTCTTTGAGCTTCAACAAATTTGGAACCATCGAACACATCAACATAACCTCTGCTAGTAGTTGACAAAATTCTTGTTTCATTATTACTATCTCCAAATGTATTTGTTATACTGACACCCCACACTCTTGAAAATCTAACATCGTCAGCATCAATTTCGCCTGCAACCCCTGTGTTTGCGAGTGTTGAATTTAGTCCTGTACCAACACTTGTAATTACAGTACATGTAGTACTTGCTCCTGTACCACTTAATTCTAATTTTTGAAGAGAATGATTTATATGTGAGCCAACATAAATTATATTGCTGTTATCTGGTGAAACAGTGACTGTTGTGGCATATGCCATTTCACTAGTTAAATTCGGAGACTCGGCTCGAGGACATCTTCTAACTTGAGTGTCTAATCCTAAAGCACCATTTGATGCAACTAAACCCCATCCCTGAAGACTTCCATCTCTCCTGTCAGTTATGTAAACAATAGTACCTTCATTGTTTACTGACATTCTTTGCATTGAGCTTAAAAGACCTCTGCCAAAAGTTTGTAAATTACAAGCCATTGTTGTTAGATTACAAGATTGAAAGTAGCCACCTCGTCTTATTCTTCCTGCTGAAAAAAGGTAAGGAGTTCCACCAATAATTTTTACATCTATGTCATAAACATGAGCTCCTCTAGTTTGGTTACCGAGTGCAAATATGCATTCAGATCCATCTTCAGTAAAACCATAAATCATGTTCCTGTCGCGCCTCTCTCTATTTATGATGAAAAATACATTTTCATTACTGATATCTCTGGTAGTTAGGTTCTCAACAAAATGCAATCCAGCGTTCCTTCTAATATTTCTACTCATTGTATTATTTGCGCCTGCATCATATATATTTGTACAACCTGCCGCTGGAGTTCTTCGTATAGGCGTGAAAGTAGTATCAAAAGCACCTGCTGCGGTATATCTTACAACACCTCTTGCTCTTCTACCGTTTTGATTAATTAAAATTCTATCTTGAGAATCGTAAACAGCTCTAGGTGCTGCTCCTAATCCATCATTACCTATCCATGTGTTCATGCTTGCTGAACTATCAACAAGAAATAATATATTCGCAGCAACCTCGCCATCTCCAGCTCCAGGTGGAACTGGTTTAGCATGCAAATTATTATTTGAAGTAATTAATAAAATAATAAATATAAATTTTAAAAGTTTCATATTTTAACTCGATGTATTAATTATATTTTCATCTATAGTATAATCAAACATTTCGGCATTGGTTATTTCTAGATATTCAAATTTTTGATTTCCAACATTTGTTTTACTGTATGTAATAATTAAATTTCCAACATCTAAACTTACATATCCCGTCCAGGTTTTATTTTTTACTTTTTGACCTGGGTCATTTATAAAATTTTTTGTGAATTCATAAATTAAGTTATTGTTATCTTGGTCTGCATTAACTAAATTAATTCCTGCTATTTTTGATTGATAAACTATAACTTCTAAGTCTGTTTCTTTTAAATCTGAACCATCGCAAAAATCTGCAGCATAATCTTCATACAGCGCAGAATTATTTTCTCCAAATACATCTTGATTATAATCAGCTAAAAAATCAAATGTTGATGAAGCACTCTTTACATTTGAACCAATTGGTACATTTAATAGTTGGCAAGCAAATGAACTATTAACTGTAAAAAATATAAATATTAAATAAAAGAATATTTTTTTCACAATATAAATTTAAATTATTGAAAAAAATTTTCAACATAGATTATAGAAAATTTATTAAAAAAAGTGTTCAATGTGAGATGATAGCTATCGTTTCTAGTGGAATTAATATCTCAGGATTCGAAGCATTACCTAATATTCCACAAGCATATATTCTATAAGCTGTTCCTTGTCTTTGTGTAGTGGTTGAAGTCTTCTTTAAGCTCATTCCTGTAGATTTATAAGTAGATGATCCAGCATTAACTGAGAAATATTCATATCTAAATCTTTCCATTCTAGCTCTCTCTCTTTCAATTTCAACGGCTGTACCAAAATCTGGTGATGTTGCAAAAATTGGTTCTATCACATCAAAAAAATTAACATCTTGTATATGTTCAACTACTTCAAAATCATCTGCTCTACTTAAATTTCTAAAACTTTTATAACAAGGTGTTGTTTGATCTAAATTAGAAATATCGTCTGATACGTTAGTTGGTATTGATCTTATATCTTCATTTCTACTTGGAGGATTTGTATCAAGCATAGGGCCCATCATTTTATTAACTAATGACTTTTCAGCCTCTAGAAGTGCATGCTCTGCAATATAAAAAGCTTGCTGATATTCATCGCTACTATTATTACTTTGATGATCAGAAGACGAAACTACCACTAATCCGCCGCCCATTAAAGACATCACTAAAAGCAAGACTAAAGACAAAATTAAAGTAAAACCTTTTTCGTTTTTATGTTTCATTTAAACAAATCTCCACCAATATTTCTTGTGTTAACTGTAACGATAACTGAGTCTCTTAAATACCTGTCAGTAAATCCTTTTGTTCTGTCGTCTAATCCAGTAATAAATCTTTTTTTGCTATCTGGTGCTTCTTTTTTAAAAAAGTTTTCTTTAGATCTAAAGGTAAGTCTGACATCAACACCATTAATATCAAACAACCGATCTCTTATCCCGGTTAATTCTGGAGCAGGATAATTTCCACTGGAGTCTTTAATTATCAATCCTTTGTTATCAAAAGGAATAAACTCCATGTCTTCTACGTGATCTCTAATCAATTCTTTATCAACACACTCAGGACAATTATTTATCCAAGAACCTGCTGCAGGAAAAACACAAGGTGTTTTGCCTTCTTCGCGAGCTTGAGACCAGCTTTCAATAGTTTTATAAACTGCGTATCTACTATCATTTGGTTCAACAATGCTATCTGCAAAGTATGTAATTCTATATCTTTTATAAGGTTGTAATAAATGATTTTGATTAAAGTCCTCATAAACAATCTGAATTTGATCGCAACATAAATCATCACCAAAAATTTTATGATCAGTATTTGTTGTAGAATTATCAAATCCGAGTTTATTTTTTCTAATTACTAGTGGATTATGACTTTCGTTTTCATCAAGAAAACCATTATCAAAAGCTAAATAACTTATTTTAGGTAGAGCCATACCTGGTTCAGCACATCCCTCTGCATCTGTATCAGCTGCAAATTTCGAAATTGTTTGAGTACCCGCATAATATCTAAAGCCTGCCATTCTTATATCCCTCATCAACATTGATACTAGGTCTCTGCTAGATCTACTAATTTTTGCTTTTTCACTTACTTGGTTATAGGTTTGGTTAACAATGCTATAAGTTGTAAACATAGCTGCCATTATTATTGTAGTAATTACAATACCAATTAAAATTTCAACAAGTGTTAATCCCTTAATATTTTTAGAATATTTTTGTTTATTGTGCATAATCAATCTTTATTTTTACCTAAAACTTTATAATCTGATTGAAAATATAAATATTTTCTTTTTCTTCCCTCATTTAAATTTATTTGAACTCTACCAATATAAAGTTCCTCATCCTGGATACTTGTGTTTTGCAAACAGCCAGAAACTGGAAACCTGCAAATCTTATAAACTCTAAAATTTCTTGTTTCACTAGTTCCCTTACATCTTAAATAATTTTTGTTATTTAATAGAGCTTGCCATTTTCTCATTTTCATAGCATGAGTGTTCTCCTCAGTTGTTCCATAAATTTTACCTGTATCAGCAGAGCCAGACCCAGTAGTTGCACTACATACGTCAGCATTAAATTGATTAGCCATCAGATAATTTGAGAAATTTGAGTGAGTATCCGTTGAAGATTTACGACTTCCTATAACATCTTCAGCAACTAAATTTGTCATAAAATTTGCTTTAGTCCTCTCTCCAGATGTTTGCATTGATTGCACAGAATAATTTGTCATTTGTAAAATAGCTATAAAACCGATGCCTATTATTGCAGTAGATACAAGTGCTTCAAGAAGTGAAAGTCCTAAAATATTTTTTTTGATTAAATTCATCTACTAAACCAGTTTGTACCACTCCATTGACTTTTTGAAAAGTTACCAAATCTTGACCACTCAACGGTATTAAGATATTTGATTGATTTTGGTGAAGGTTCCTCTTTTTCGTTTTCATCCGAACCAAAAGTTACAGGACAAGTGTATCCAGAACTTTCTCTTCTGCAAATATAAATAAAACCACGAGGCAATGAAGCATCGCTTAAAAGTGGTCCATTTGCTTCGTAGTATTTTCCGCCTCGAGAAAAACATACCGCGCCTGTTCCTGCACCGCCACTTCCTGAAGATCCTACCATATCCATAGCAGTGTCGCCATCATCTGTGCCTGTACCGCCTGTTCCACCACCTTCAATAAAAGTAGTCGTAACATCTTCAAAGCTTACTGAGGTAACAAAATTTCTAATACTTGCATCTGCGTCCGCTGTGTCTGTATCCCAATAACCAGTATCTAATGAGCATCTGTCAGTGACGTTTTCAGGGAAATCTTGGTTCCAAGGATCATCTCCATCATTTATTTTTGATGCAAGTGTGTCCATTGTCATGCCTTTAGTGGTGACTGTAAGACTATCACCTGAATTTGCAAATCTTACTTGTACATAACCAAAAGTGCCTCTTTCAGTTTGAACATGGATATTCTTAATAATAGATTGAATTTTTGTAACTGCTAATCTAACTTCTCTTTCTTTAGACCATGATTGAAATTTAGGATAAGCCGAAGCCGATAAAATACCAACTATGACTATGACAACAATAAGTTCTAAAAGATTAAAACCTTTAATGTTCTTTTCCGGCACTTGCATCTATTTTTCCTGCTTTGACTAATTCCTCTAAAGACTTAGCCATGGTAATCATACCATCTTTGACAGCAGTTTGCATAATGCTTGGGATTTGATGAATTTTTGCTTCTCTTATTAAGTTTTGAATTGGAGCTGTACACTTCATCACTTCAAAAGCACCACAACGTCCTTGGCCGTCTTTAGTTTTTAAAAGTCTTTGTGTAACTACCATTTTTAATGATGTTGAAATCTGTGCTCTTATTTGAGCTTGTTGCTCAGGTGGAAAGACGTCAATAATTCTATTTATTGTATTGGGTGCGCCACTTGTGTGTAGCGTTCCAAATACTAAGTGACCTGTTTCAGCAGCTGTTAAAGCAAGTCCAACTGTTTCTAAATCTCTCATCTCTCCTACTAAAATTACATCTGGATCTTCTCGTAAAGCAGCTTTTAATGCACTTGCAAAAGTTTGTGTTTGTTTTCCAACTTCTCTGTGAGAGACAATGCTTTTTATATCTTTATGAATAAATTCAACAGGATCTTCAACTGTAATAATATTTGCAGTTCTTGTTTTATTTATTTCATTTACAATTGCAGCAAGCGTTGTTGATTTTCCAGATCCTGTTGGACCTGTAACTAAAACTAAACCTTTGTGCATATCAATAATATCATAAAGAACTTGAGGAAGACTGAACTGTTCCATATCAGGAATTTTACTTTCAACTCTTCTACAAACACACGCTGGACCATTTATTGTTTTATAAAAGTTTGCTCTAAATCTTAATCCACTTAAAGTTATTGCAGTATCAAGTTCATGAGTTGTTTCAAATTTTTCTAATTCACCTTCATTGCAATTCATTGAGAGCAAATCTTTTAAATCTTGAGCCGTTACCATTACTTCTTGGACCATGATTATTTCACCTGTTTGTCTAAAGGCTAAAGGTGAACCTGCTCTTATATGAAAGTCAGAAATTTTTTTGTTATTTTTGGCTAAGTCTTCTAATTTTTCAAACATGACGTATTGATACTATAAAAAGTTCTTTTCTAATATAGAATTTCTATATTTGACCCAATTTAGTCACTGTTTTAGCCCTATAAAGCTCAGTTTCTAATTAAATACTTAATTATTAAAATGTTTTATATATAAAGACTAATAATTTGATTTGTACATAAAGTATGAAAAACCCTTTTGCTAATTTATTCAAAAAAAAAACCGATGGAGAAACTCCAAGCGTTACCCCTCAGCCAAGTGGAAAAAAAGAGAACTTTTTTCAAAAGTTAATTAAAAATAGATTAGGAAAATCATCAGTTAAAGGTGAACAAATAGTTGGTGTAGATTTAACTGCTAATGAAATTAGATTAGCACAAATTTCAACTAATAAAGCAAATCAATGGGTTTTAGAAAAATTTTATAGTCATAAATTTGATGGTGTCCCAGAAAACTCGAATGTACTTGATCATCCCGATAAAGTTGCAGATGAATTAAAAGTTGCCATCCAAAAGGCTAAGATAGAAACTTCAAATGCTGCAATTGCCATACCAGTTACCAGTGCAATTATTAGAGTTGTAACCAGCCCCTTGATGACTGATGAAGAATTGAACAATGCAGTTAAAACAGATTCACTTTGGGAAAATTTAGTTCAACTAACTGATAACTTAGATGATTATTCTATTTTTCATCAAGTTATAAATAGAAATGCAACAGAAAATACTATGGATATTTTATTTGTTGCATCAAAGCTTGCAGATATAAATAGTTATACTGATATTATAAAAAAGGGTGGGCTAAACGCCGTTATTATTGATGTTAAATGTTTTGCATTAAAATCTGCAGTTGATCAAATTAATCAAATTTCAGGTTCAATTGAGGAGTCTAATCTTACAGCTGTTTTAGAATTTGGTTTAGATGAAAACTATGTAATGATTTTATATGAAAATAATCCAATCATCACAGATATATTTATAAGAGGTCAAGATAGAAACACTTTAATTGAGAGCAACAATCAAGAGGAGATGGAAGCTCTTGTTAGAAGATATATCACTCAAGTTAAACAAGCTGTTCAAGATTTTGAAACAAAATATGAGAAAAGAATTAG
>ENA-OSEY01002891-OSEY01002891.1-marine-metagenome-genome-assembly--contig:-NODE-2891-length-10817-cov-2.676443_pt1 | contig 10817 bp, 10 predicted proteins | sample MGYA00248465_ERZ534230 | MGnify/ENA primary metagenome ERZ534230 (study PRJEB26409, sample SAMN06344110) | marine metagenome | isolation source: Sea water from surface | place: Atlantic Ocean:Southern... | reverse complement strand
AGAATATGGTAATGCTTCTATATTAGAAAATTTAAGTGGAGGAACCACTCAACATCTTATTTTAGGTGATGGTACTTCAAGTAATAATAGTAATACAATATTTGGAATAAGTATTTTTGAATCAAGTTCATATCATAAAAGATTAGATTTATCTGGAAGTGGTGATTTAAGAATTCCTGCTCCTTTAAGTAAAGTTGGCCTTGGAACTACAAGTCCAACAGCACATTTACACATTGGAAATCTTCTTACTGGTATTGGAAATACCAACATAATGAGAGTCACTAGAAACGATGGCGTTTTATTATATGGTATTGATTATGCTGGTGCTGTATCAGACGTTAATGAAGTTAAATTCGTAGCAAATAATAAGATTTTTGCATTTAGAAATCTAGGTTCAGAGGCAGAGTCTGCTCGTATTACAAATACTGGAAATGTTGGAATTAATGAAGCATATAACATAAATGGAAGACTCCATATACAGCATGATGCTCTTGAAGAAAATATTTTATACGCATCAAGATATAATCAACAATCAGATGACAAACCATTATTTGCTGTAACTGAAGCACAAATAGATGGTATGACTTCTAGTGGACTTGTGATTGGTAATCATAATAAGGATATTCATCTTGGAGCTGTTTTTGGAGCATCTGCTGCAGTAGCACCTGGTGTTCGTAAGGGAATTCGTATAGGAACAGGATATGGTCAAGTTGGTATTAACACATCTGTTCATTCAGAGGCATATACTGCATTAAGTGTTAGAAATCATACAACTCCTGATAATGATACTATTATTGACATTGTACGAAAAACCGCCAAGGAATGCTTCGTTCCTTTAACTGTTGGAGGCGGCATCAGAACTATTCAAAATATAACTGATTTACTTCTAGCTGGAGCAGATAAGGTTTCTATAAATACTGCAGCAGTCAAAGATGTTAATTTTGTAAAAGAAGCCTCAAAAAAATTTGGATCCCAATGCATTGTTGTTGCGATTGACGCCAAAAAAGTTTCAGAAAATAAATGGGAAGTATTTACGCACGGTGGAAGAAATAAAACTGGTATTGATGCCGTTGAGTTTGCCAAAAAAGTAGAGACCAATGGAGCCGGTGAAATTTTATTAACCTCAATGGATAAAGACGGAACCAAATCTGGTTATGATGTTGATTTATTAAAAGCAATTACCAAAAACACTAATATTCCTGTAATTGCCTCTGGAGGAGTTGGAACATTAGATCATTTGTATGACGGTATTGTCAAAGGTGGGGCAAGCGCAGTTCTAGCTGCTTCTATTTTTCATTATGGTGAATATAAAATTAAAGATGCTAAAGAATATTTGAATTCCAAGAATGTATCTGTAAGGTTATAATATGCTTGAAAACTTAGAACAATTAATAAAAACAATCAGAGAGAGAAAAAATTCTTCCCCTGAAACATCTTATACAAATAAACTCTTAAAGGATAAAAATTTGTCGGTTTCTAAAGTTAAAGAAGAGATAGCGGAGTTAATCGAAGCTGTGGAAAAAGATACAAATAAAGTTCACGAAGCTGCTGACGTGTTGTATCATTTATTTGTCTATTTAGAGTCACATAATGTAAAAATTGAAGATATTATGATCGAGCTCAAAAAAAGACAAAAATAATGACTTACGATAAAAATAACATTTTTGCAAAAATACTACGTGGTGAGATACCATGTAAAAAAATATACGAGAACAAATATGTTTTAGCCTTTTATGACATAAACCCTCAGAAAAAAATACACGCCTTAGTTATTCCTAAAGGTGAGTACATTGACTTGGAGCATTTTAATCAAAATGCTAGCGATGAGGAGATAATCGAATTTAGTAAAGGAATAAGTGAAGTCGCTAAAAAGTTAAAAATTAATGATAACGGTTATAGAGTTTTATCGAATATTGGAATTAATGGTGGTCAAGAGGTCCCGCACTTGCATTACCATGTCTTTGGCGGTGAAAAAATAGGAAAAATGGTTAGTTAGATGGAAAAAAAAGTTAAAAGATATTTTTTGGATTATATATTTGATAAAACAGAAATAGTTCTAGATTTGAATCGTAACTTCAAAATTGAGAAAGATACAACTAAAAACTTTGAGTTAAATAAATTCTTTTACAAACAGATTGGCAAAGATCATTTCTGGAGAGATAGATTGGTCTGGACCGATAAAGAGTGGAGAAAATATATTTCAAATAAAAATTTTGAAACCTGGATAATGAAAAAAGAAAATGAGTTAGTCGGATATTATGAAAGAGAATATCATGAGGATAAAAACGAGGTTGAGTTAATAAATATGGGAGTTCTAAGAGAATTTAGGGGTAAAAAACTAGGATCAAACTTGTTAACACACGTTTTGAAAAAAGCTAGAGAGGAAAAAGTCTCTCGAGTTTGGGTTCATACATGCTCACTAGATCATAAAAATGCTTTAAAAAATTATAAATCTAGAAATTTCAAAATATTTAGAGAAGAACAGATAGATTTTGTTGCTTAATTAACTTCAGGATGTCTAAATAAATTTTTGTCTGCTTGCACGTTAGTTTTTAAGATTGAAATATTAAAAGTAACTTTATTATTAAATTGATCGATAAATTCCCATCCTAGTAACTCATTTCTATTTTCACTAAAAAATACGTTTACTTTATTTTCTTTATTTAGAATAATATTATTATTCTTTTTTATAAGTTTACTATTAGAAACAAATTCTTTAAGTTTTTTTTTATCTAAAATTTCAGTATAGGGTGAGTCTTTCAGAGGGTATTGATAAATCTTATTGTACCTTTTCTGAAAAACCGTAAGTTTATTATTGCTAATTGTTAATTCCTTATTATTCTTGTCGTCATAAAAGCATTTTAGGTTATTAGAGAAAAGTAAGATGCACTCGCCTTTTTCTCTTTTATCATCAGTTATTTGTACAAATTTAAAGTTGATTGAATTTGTTCTGTCTAGTACATCTAGTATATTCCTAACGTTATCAGCGTTGGCCGAGACAATTATAAAAATCACTTTGATTACAATCCAAAAAAGATGCCGCAATTCTAAAGAACCTCTCTTTTACCAACATGATTTGCTTTACTAACAATCCCTTTTTCTTCCATCATGTCTATAATTCTGGCAGCTCTATTATATCCAATTTGAAGTTTCCTTTGAAGAAAACTAGTAGATGCCTTTCCCTCAGATTTGATCATTTCTGTTGCTTTCTTAAATAATTCATCTTCATCGCCAGCATCTAAGCTGTCGAAACTTGCTTCATTAGCAAATGTTATTTCCTCTATATAATCTGGTTCACCTTGAGCTCTCAATAAACTTGTAATTTTTTCTATCTCTTTTTCTGAAACATAAGGTCCATGAATTCTCATGATTCTATTAGCTGACGACATAAATAACATATCACCTTTTCCAAGCAGCTGTTCAGCTCCCTGCTCCCCTAGTATTGTCCGACTATCGATCTTAGAACTCACTTGGAAAGAAATTCTTGTAGGAAAGTTAGCTTTAATCGTTCCCGTTATTACATCTACACTAGGTCTTTGAGTTGCCATAATAATATGGATACCCGCAGCTCTAGCCATTTGTGATAACTTTTGAATATAATTTTCAATTTCTTTACCTGCAACTAACATTAAATCTGACATTTCATCAACCACGACAACTATGTATGGCATTTTTAATTTATGCTTTGCATTGTAACCATCAATATTTCTTACACCAACTTGGCTCATTAACTTGTACCTATTATTCATTTCTTTGACTGTCCAACCAAGTGCAGATGTAGCCTTTTTGGCATCTGTTATTACTGGAGATAACAAATGAGGGATACCTTCATAAGCTGATAGTTCCAGCATTTTTGGATCAATTAATATTAATTTACATAAATCTGGATTTAATTTGTAAAGAAGAGAAACAATGATCGTATTTATGCAAACAGATTTTCCAGAACCAGTTGTTCCAGCGATAAGCAGATGTGGCATTGATGTGAGATCACCTATAATTGGTGTACCAGAAATACTCTTTCCCAAAGCTATTGGCAGTCTAATATCTTTTCTTGTAAATTTTTCATTTGATATAATTTCCCTCAAAGTAACATCCTCTCTTTTTTCATTAGGTATTTCAATTCCAACTGTATTTTTACCTGGGATTACAGAAACCCTGGCCGAAGTTGAGCTTGTATTTCTGGCTAAATCGTCAGATAGGTTTATTATTTTTGATACTTTTACACCTGCAGCTGGCTCGAATTCATATAGATTAACAACAGGACCATTATTAATTTTCTGAATATTTCCCTCAATACCGAAATCTTTTAAAATTTTTTCCATAAAATTACTATCAAGTTTAGTCGTGTTAAAGTTCTTGATACCAATTTTTGAACTATTTTTTTCTAACAAATCAACTGTCGGAAGTTTAAAGATCTTATTTTTGATTTTATCTACTTTTGGCTTTTCAAATGTGAAACTTTGTTGAGGAACTTCAGATATTTTAGTTTCATTTTGAATATTTTCATCTTCATTTTCGTTCATAACGTTCGAATTTTTTCTTTTAAATAACCTAAAAAGTGATTTTAAAATAAAACTTGTTACGATTTTTAAATTTATACCAGAGGCAAAAACAAACAGTATTAATGTAAGAAAAACCAATCCAATAGGCGAGTATTCACTATCAATAATCGGAAAATAATTGTAAATAAAATTGTAAGATGCTTTACCAACAAAACCAGAATTTCCATTATCAACAAGCCAAAAAGAATTATTAAACGTGAGATATACAAATGTACATCCAAGAATTAAGTATAAAGTGCAAGAGAAAATTCTATAAATCAAAAATTTCAATTCTTTATTAACGATTAATTTAATGCCCCATGAAATCAGGTTTACAAGCAACAAGAAAGATATAACCCCAAAACTTTGAAGTAAAAAATCTGAAATCGCACTACCATAGAGTCCTAAGAAATTGTTAATATTGACATCGGTTTCGTTATATAAAATTGAGGGATCACCAGGAGAATAGGTCGCAAACGATATTGTTAAGGCTATTCCTATACTAATTAAGATAATACCGAAAACTTCATAGGTTCGCTTTTTTAAAAAATTTGTTAAACTGTTTAAAAAGTTTGTATTCATATCGAATCGTAATACCTACTTTTTACCATTAATATGAAAAAACATAAAATATGCATTGTAGGAGGCGGCTTAACTGGTCTGATATCTGCACTTGTTTTAAGCGAAAGAGGATTAGATATAGATTTAATAGTTGAAAATAGCGTGTCTAAAATCAAAGATTTGAGAGTTACAGCAATATCTGAAAAAAATATAGATTTTTTAAAATTAGCAATAAAAAATATCAATTTAAAATTATTTTACCCCGTAAAAAAAATTAGTCTCTTTTTTGAAAAGAATAATAAAACAAAAAATTTTTTGAATTTTAATGAAAATAAAAATTTAATGTTCTTTTTTGAGAATAAATCGACTAAAGAACATTTAGCTAAATTACTGAAAAAAACCAATGTTAAAATTCAAAAAAAAACTGTAAAATCAATCGATCTGGCGGAAAATAAAGTTTCTACTAATCTGTCTTCAAAATCTTATGATTTAGTGGTTTTATGTTTGGGATCAAACTCTCCAATTTATCAAAAGATAAATGGTAACAGGGAAATTAAAAAAAATTACAAAGAGCATTCCATAACTTGTTCTGTTAAACATCAGATTAAAGATATTGGAGCTCAGCAGTTTTTTTTAAAAGAAGGACCTCTTGCAATATTACCCTATAATAAAAATAAATTTTCCGTAGTATGGAGTATTGAAGACAAATATTTTATTAAAGATAAAAAAAATCTTTCAAACTATTTAAGAACTAAACTCTTAAATTTATTAAAAACTAATAAAATATCGTTGGGAAATATTCAAAGTTATCCTTTAAAGTTATCATTAAAAAGAAACTATTATAAAAAAAATGCGATAATATTAGGAGATGGACTACACGTAGTTCACCCTTTAGCAGGACAAGGATTTAATTTAATCTTAAGAGATATTGAAAAATTGAATGAACTTGTTTCTAAAAATCTTCGATTGGGTTTAACTATAAAAGGTTCTAATATTCCAAAAGATTTATCAGATAGCAGGAAACCAGAAAACTTATTAATGGGACTAGGGATAGATACAACAAGAAAATTTTTTAAGAGCAATAAATATTTAGATCCAATAAAAGAGAATATTCTCAATAATTTTTCTAAATCAAAATTATTAAAAAAGATTACTAAAAGAGTTGCAAACTTAGGTTTAAACTAATGAATATTTTTGCTTTGTCCTCTGGCAGAGGTCCATGTGGTATAGCTATTATTAGAATGTCGGGACCTGATACTTTAAGTATATGCAAACTGATTTCTAAAGAAAAAAAGATTAAAGAAAATGAGATAAACCTCTGTAAATTTTTTGATCCAAGCAATGGCACTATTATTGATCCTGAAGCTTTAATCTTATGGTTTCCAAAGCCAAATAGTTTTACTGGTGACGATTTAGCAGAATTTCATGTTCATGGAAGTAACGCAATTATTAGTTATTTTCTTAAAGTATTATCTAGCCAAAAAAACTGTAGAATGGCTGAACCTGGAGAATTCACTAAGCTAGCTTTTCAAAATAATAAAATTGACCTATTAAAAGCTGAAAGTATAGGCGATTTAATACATTCAGAAACTGAATTACAAAGAAAGCAAGCAGTAAATTTAGTTAATGGCCATGCTTCCAAATATTACGATGATTTAAGATCAAAATTGATAAAGTCACTTTCTTTTATTGAGGCTAAAATTGATTTTGCTGAGGATGACCTTCCTGAAAATGTCCTAAAAGAAGCCCATAAATCAATTAAATCGATTCACAGTGATATAAGTAAAATTATTAATGATAATAAAGTAGGTGAAAAAATCAGAGAAGGATTCCGAGTATCAATCGTTGGAGAAACCAATGTTGGAAAATCATCTTTATTAAATTTATTATCAAAAAGAGATGCAGCAATAGTCTCCGATGAAGCTGGAACAACTAGAGATGTCATTGAGACCTATCTAAACTTAGATGGTTATCCAGTCATTCTTGCAGATACAGCTGGGATCAGAGAAGCAAAAAATGATATTGAAAAAAAGGGAATATCATTAGCGTTAAGTAAATTTAAAGAAGCCGATTTAAATATTGTTGTAATTGATAATTCAAACAAAAAAATTAGCGACAAAATAAGGTCTATGATTAATAAAGACTCAATAGTTTTACTAAATAAATCTGATGTTCAAGCTAAAGAAAATCATAAATTTAATGTAGATACCGTACTAGCTTCTGTAAAAGATAATAAAAATATTGATAAGTTAATAAATTTAATCAAACAGAAACTTAATAAAAAATTTTCATCAAATAACAGTGCTTTAATTACAAGAGAGAGACATAGAGTAAAGCTAAATGAGTGTTTGAAAGAGATAGATAAGTTTCTAAAGAAAGATCAAAACAAAGACTTAGAATTAGCTGCTGAGGACCTAAGAATGGCTACACGACACCTTGGTAGTATAGTTGGCAAGGTAGACGTAGAAGAAATACTTGGATCTATATTTAAGGACTTCTGTATAGGCAAATAAAATAGCTCTTGTATTATTAATTTAGAGCGTTACATTCACCTCATGACTAAAGAAAGCTATGATGTAGTAGTTATAGGTGGTGGACACGCGGGATGTGAGGCTGCTGCAGCTTCCGCTAGAATGGGCGTCAATACTGCACTTTTTACACATAAAATTGAGACTATTGGTGAGATGTCGTGTAATCCAGCTATAGGCGGACTAGGCAAAGGCCATTTGGTACGTGAAATTGATGCACTTGATGGTGTGATGGGTGTTGTCTCTGATAAATCAGGTATTCAGTTCCGATTATTGAACAGAAGCAGAGGTCCAGCAGTTAGAGGACCGCGAACTCAATCAGACAGGGCGCTTTATAAGGAGCACATGCAAAAAATTCTATTAAATTATAAAAACTTAACTGTAATAGCTGATCCAGTAGTTCAATTTTTGTTTAATAAAAATCAGGTTGAAGGATTCTTATGTCAGAGTGGTAGGGAGATCAGATGTAAAGAACTTATTTTGACGACTGGAACATTTTTAAATGGATTAATACATATTGGTGAAACTCAAATCCCAGCAGGTAGATATGACGAGAAACCATCTACCGGTCTAAGCGAACAACTAGCTAAATTCAAAATGAAAATAGGTAGACTTAAAACTGGCACACCTCCTAGGCTGGATGGGTCTACAATTAATTACGATGATTTAGAAATGCAGCCAGCCGATAATGATCCATACTTTTTTTCTTTCTTAACGTCTAAACTAGAAAACAAACAAATTTCTTGTGGCATGACACATACAAATGATGAGGTTCATAAAATTATTAGCGATAATATTAATCGAAGTGCGATGTACTCTGGTAACATTAAAGGCGTTGGACCAAGATATTGCCCATCCATTGAAGATAAGATTGTTAAGTTTAAAGAAAAACAAAAACATCAAATCTTCTTAGAACCAGAAGGATTAAAGGACAATACTGTTTACCCAAATGGTATATCTACATCGCTACCAGAGGAGGTCCAGCTTAAAATATTGAGTAAAATCAAGGGTTTGGAGAGTGTTAAAATGAAAAGGGCCGGTTACGCCATAGAGTACGATTATGTAGATCCTAGAGAGCTAAATCCGACTTTAGAGACAAAAAAAATTAAGTCGCTATTTCTTGCAGGACAAATTAATGGAACTACTGGTTATGAAGAAGCTGCTGCTCAGGGACTAATTGCCGGTATAAATGCTGCTCTTAAAATTTTAAAAAAAGAAGAATTTATTTTAGATAGATCCGAGTCTTATATTGGAGTGATGATTGATGATTTAATTACTAAAGGTGTATCAGAGCCATATCGTATGTTTACATCTAGAGCAGAATATAGATTATCTTTAAGAGCAGATAATGCAGATCAAAGATTAACTCCATCAGGTATTTGTGATAACTCCCATTCAAACTCCATTACAGAATCATAATCTTTTTTACCCTTGAAACTCAATATAATTTTATCGTCGATAAATCTCAATCTTGCACTTGAGATTTTATCTTTGCCCATTAACTTACTCTCAGTCTCACTTAATTGAACTATTGGAATAGAATTGTAAAAAAGTTGTAAACTATCTATCTCAAATGAATCAACATCTAAATAGAACTGCGTTATTTTACTTAGACTTGACACATTTCGCCACGGCTTTGAACCCCTACCGTCTACGAGGAATCTGCGTTCGATTTCCAACCCATGGCCCAACTCAATCCCTCTCAACGGTGTTATGTCATGGATTCCAAATGTATCCATTCGTTTTCAAGTGCATAATGCCACAAGTCTGCAAGCCTCATTAAATTATAAGATGAGCGTTCAAATCGTTTAGCCATAGTATTTAACAAAATTCTTCCTTCTCGGCCACCAACAGATTGACCTTGGATTTCAAGTATTTCGGCTGTGATTTTACTAAACAACTCGTTGATATTAGTCCACTTTTTCTTCAATAACTCTTCTGGTACGCCTTCCTGCTCCACCAAACAATCACGCATTATTTCAATTAATTCTACCGTTTCAACACCTAGCGAAAATATCTCCGATGATAAAGGTGTATTAACATCTTTAATATCATTCAATTGAGCCTGAGCATCTGCTACATCTCTTGCATGACGAGCGAGCCTTTCAATTACATCTACTCCTCTAAGATATGATGCAATGATTCTCAAGTCTTGCAACAAAGGCTGATTAAGCGTTAACACAAGTAGTAAATCTTGAGATAGGTCTTCTGCTTGTAGTTGAGCATATTTTCTCAATTTATAAATTTCTTTTAGATCGCGTTCGTTATAATTTTCTATTCCATTGATTGCTAGATTGTATGATGAAATGACAGAATCAAAAAATTCAGAAATTGCTGACCTTAATGTATTCATTCGAGTATCTAAATTAGTTCTTATTGGGGGGGCCATATCCTCGCCTACTTATCGTATGCCTCAGTCTTACCCGCAATAAGCATATTGATTAGAGTCTCTGTAAGGTCAATACTATATCCACATAGTCTTCTCACTATTTCCGATATTCTAAACTCAGAAAGAACGCTAGTAGCGCGTGCTCGAGATGACATTAACTCGGTCTCATGTTCCTCTAAATCTTTCGTTGCTTTGGCTAAGTCTTGTTTGGCTTTTATTAAGACAGAAATATCTTTTGAGTATGTATTTCTTATGATAGCCCGTAATGAAGATAGCCATATTGGTATTGCTGCCATTGGCATCTGATTTTCCGAAAACTCAATCTTATTTTGTTCATCAGCAACTAAACCAGCGAAGGTTTGAGCGTGATCGCCCATTCTTTCCAAATAATGAGCCATGACTGCATGCTCCATGGCTTGGTATCTATCAATACCCAGACCCCTTTCAACTTGCGGAGAATGTAGAGCCATAGCAACTTGCCGGTCGATTAGTAAACGCCTAGCATCAATTTGCCGCTCCCTGTCTTCATAATCAGAAATGGTGTCCCTATCATCTCCACCTAGCACTCCTAACGTATCTTCTACCAAACTTGTCACAAGTAAATACATTCGATTCAAACTTGTTTGTAATGGCAGCTCATTTGGATTTAGCAGCGAAATAATTGATATTTTCTTATCTTCATCCTCTGATATCTCCATCCCTCTAGTGTCTCTAAGAAATCGTCTGACGACTCTTTTTTGCTGGATGGGTATTCCATCTTTCATAGAGATAGTAATCACATCTGCTCCGCTAACATAT
>ENA-OSEY01002890-OSEY01002890.1-marine-metagenome-genome-assembly--contig:-NODE-2890-length-10817-cov-3.380726_pt1 | contig 10817 bp, 9 predicted proteins | sample MGYA00248465_ERZ534230 | MGnify/ENA primary metagenome ERZ534230 (study PRJEB26409, sample SAMN06344110) | marine metagenome | isolation source: Sea water from surface | place: Atlantic Ocean:Southern... | reverse complement strand
GATAAATTCCCTGATAAGTTGATTTTTTGATTTGTGTCTGGAATCCAACAAAAATCAAATTGATTAATATAGTTCCTATTGATTTTTCTGAGAATAGGCTTTAGTAGCTTTGGCCCCATTATATCAGTTTGATGACAAATAAAAATATTTGTAGTTTTTTTACTTTTTAGTCCAAATCTATTATCGGAAATGATGATGTCATAATTAAATTTTTTGACTAGATCATTGGCAATTTTTTCTTCTTTTTTAATAATAGAAAAAAACTTAGGAGACTGCCTTAACATTGCCCATCCTTGCGTGTTTCTGCTACTGTATTTGGGATTATAGCCCAATATGGTTCTATGAGTTAGATTAGGAAATACTTCTGTATATAATTTTTTAGCAATTTCATTTCCACATGTATGAACATCATGTCCACGTTCTATAAGCTTTTCAATAATTGGAATTGTTCTAGTTATGTGACCAAGCCCCCAATCTAAGGGGCCAACTAAAACCTTTTTAGCTTTTTTCTTCAATGAAATAATTTGTTTTGATCGCGAATAAACATTAAAACATCATTGCATCCCGCTTTAGAAATGGATGAAGTGACAAAGTGAAATGGCATTTCTTCCCATGTTTCTTTAAGTTTATTCTGATACTCAGTTACTTTAGACTCTACTTCTCTTTTTTTGATTTTATCTGCTTTGGTAAAGCATATTATAAAGGGTATTTGTTTTACAGCACAATACTCCATGAATTCTAGGTCAATTTTCTGAGGTGAAATTCTGAGATCAATCAACAAGAATAAACAGATTAAATTTTTTCTTTTCTCTAAATATCTAAGGGTAAATTCTTGAAATGAAGCTCTTGTTTTTTTAGAAACTTTAGCGTAGCCATATCCTGGTAAATCGGCAAATAAAAAGGAATTATTAATCTTGAAGTGATTAATTAATTGTGTTTTACCAGGCCTCCCTGATGTTTTAGCTAGCTTTTTATTATTGGTTAAGCTGTTAATTAGAGAAGACTTTCCCACATTGGATCTTCCAATGAAGGCATACTCGGGTAAATGTAAATCTGGACATTTTTTCCAGTCCGTATTACTGCATAGAAAGTCGGCACTATGTATCTCCATTTTTTTCCTTCAAATAAGAGTTTATGTGTCTTTCTTTTTTTTGCTCAAAAATATCGTCAATTGAAATTAAGATTCCCGTTTCTTCTACATCCCCAAATTTTTTGTTTAATGCAGTTCCAAACGATTTCATTGTACTAGAAAGACTCATATATGCAGAAATAAGCGGTGGAACAGAAGTATTTAGTTTTCTCACATGCTGTGTTAGCAGTTTATATGCTTCTTCATAATTAAGTGTAGAAATTTCTTTTATAAAAAATGATGTATCGTTGTAAAGATCTAAAGGAGATTTTGCTGTAACAAGTCCATCATTGTCAGGAAAATAATGGCCGATAAAAGTTAAGATAAGGTCTCTTGCTTGTTTAGGGTAGTCTAAGTACATCGTTACCTTTCCAAAGAAATATTTTATTTCTTCATTGTCAACCACCAAAGCGCCTAATCCGTCCCATAAATTATCTAACGAAAATATACCTTTTCTATTTCCAGATGAAGGCTGATATCCCGGTTGAACAAATGATCTTCCAAGTTCGATTGTTTGTGGAAGATATGTGGTTTCAAATTGTTTACTAAAATGAAATAAGCTATTTGTGGCTAGGTCCTTATGCTTTTTTGATACAATTACTTTTTTCCCTTTGATAAATCTATAACCCCCAATAATTTCCAGTGCATCTGGATCCCATACTATTAGTTGATTATAGTAGGCTTCTGATCTGGTGTCAAAATCATCTAAATCAAGTTCTTTTCCTGTTCCTCCACCAGCCATCCTAAATGTGAGTTCTCTTAACCTACCAATTTCAAGAAGTGTATTTGGAGAATTAAGGTGATTAAGAACATAGATCTCATGGTTTGCAAAATTTGTTTTTCGAACAAACGTTTTTGAGTTTAGTTCACGAAGAATTGATTTTTTCTCTATGGGTTTAATTACTTTTTTCAACGAATTCAAAGTTAGGATTGTTTTCTAATTCATAAATATGTTGTTTTATAGTTTGGGCCCATTCATGGTCAGATTTAGTTTTGTTGAATACATTTGGTAAAATGGGCTTCCCCATGGTTAAGTGAATTGTGCTTCCTTGTTGCTTAAACATTTCATCTGCTAATAATAACATTTCCAAATTGATTTTAATACCCATTTTTTTCCTGATGTTTGCAGTTCTGTAAAATCGTTTTGAATTCTGTCCACTGATATGAACAGGATAAATAGGTTTGTTATATTTCTTCACTTTGGCAATAAAACTTTTTTTCCATTCTAAATCTTCTACTTTCTCTTTTTGCTTTCTAGATACTAGGCCTGCAGGAAAAATAACTATGCATTGGTCAGATTGATATAATTCATCTATTCGCATAATGCTATCTCTTGAGTTTGAGCCGTGCTTATTTACCGGCATAAATAAACTATTGAAAGGTTCAAATTGATTTAATATATCGTTTACAATAAATTTTATATCCCTTCTGATTTTTCCTATTTCTTTCATTAAGGTGACTCCATCTAATCCACCTAATGGGTGATTGGCAACTATGACAACCCCTCCATTTTTGGGTAAATTTTCAAATCCGTTTGTAGTGGAAGAAACCTTGATTAAATCCAGTCCCTTTTCTATAAATTCCAGCCCTCTTTTTCCATCTAATTTATGAAGAATCTCATTGATTTCTTCTTGATGAATTATTGATCTTAATTTTTTTAAAAATATAGTTGGGGTAAACTGATAAACTTTAGGGTTTTTTTCTCTCAGAACTTTGTCAACATCAATTTTTGGACTCTCCATGACATTCAATCAATTTCATTTTAAAGATACTGAATAAATAGAAAAACCTCCAAAAATTTATGTAATCTCCACTTTTTACCACTAATTTTTAAATTATATTTGATCAGTTACATTTCGAAATTTTGAAACTTAATATTACCAATAACGTAAAAAGTTATCCACAATCTGTATAAAGTGGGAAAATGTGGGTAATTATTTGTTAGATTTACAATCAAAATGCTAGAAAATTGACTGGATTTATAGGAGAATATCATTGTAAGCTAGATGTCAAAGGAAGGTTATTAATTCCTTCTGATATGAGGAAGCAATTGTCTCCAGAAGATCAGGGTCAATTTGTTGTATCAAGAGGTGTTGATGATTGTCTTTCTCTCTATACTTCCTCTGAGTGGTTGCAGGTTATGAACAGACTAAGAAAACTCAATCGCTTTAAGCCAAAGGATAGAAAATTCGCAAGAATGTTTCAAAAAGGAGCTACCAAGGTCATGGTTGACGGAAGTGGAAGAATTTTGATTCCAAAAGGTTTATCTGCTTGGGCTTCATTAAGAAAAGAGGTGGTTCTTGTGGCTAATGTAGATTTATGGGAATTGTGGGATAAACAGAGGTATGACGAAATAATGAAAGAAGACTGGGAAGGATTTGATCAACTAGCACAGGATGTTATGGGTGATTCTTCTGATGGAGAATAGTCCATATCATATACCAGTTCTTTTACATGTTGCTACTGATGCTCTAATAACCAAAGAAAATGGATTATACATCGATTTAACATTTGGTGGAGGCGGTCACTCGAAGGCTATATTAAATAAAATTAAAGATGGGCAGTTGATCGCATTTGATCAAGATGAAGATGCATTTCGTAATGATATAGACGATGCTAGGTTTACACTTGTAAGGCAGAATTTTAAATATGTTCAAAATGTTCTTCTCTCAAGAGGAATCCATAAAGTAGATGGGATCCTAGCGGATTTGGGTGTTTCATCATATCAATTTGACACTCCGGAAAGGGGGTTCTCCTACCGTTTTAATGGAGAATTAGATATGAGAATGAATGTAAATTCGTCTACCACTGCCTTTCAAGTGGTGAATGAATATGATGAACAAAATCTAGTTAGGATATTAGTTTCTTACGGAGAGTTTAAAAGAGGAGAGGCAAGAAAAATTTTTAGAAAAATCGATGAAAACCGTTCCATTAAATCGATTAAAACAACTAAGGATCTGCAGGAAATATTAGATCCAATCTTCCCTTCTCGGTTTTTGAATAAAAATCTATCCAAAATTTTTCAATCTATTCGAATTGAGGTCAATGAAGAAATGCAAGCATTGAAAGAGTTGTTGAATCAACTTGTTAATTGCCTGAATCCAAATGGTGTTGCCGCTTTCATCACCTACCATTCCATCGAAGATAGGATGGTAAAAAATTTTTTTAAGTCTGGAAATATTGACGGAGAGTTGACCAAAGATTTTTATGGGAAAATATTGAAGCCATTTGAATTGGTGAACAAGAAGCCAATAGTTCCATCCGATGTAGAAATCAATGAAAACCCCAGAGCTCGTAGCGCAAAATTAAGAATGGCAAAAAGATTGTAAATGAGTGTTTTTAAAAAAATATTTTCTGGTGATTTATTTCAAAAAGGGATTGTACTAAACAATATACCCTTTCTTTCATACATCACGTTTCTTATGTTGGTGTACGTTGCCTACGGATATCATGTTGATAATACAGTATTGTCAATATCTAAGGCGAATAAAGAAGGGGAAAAGCTGTATTCTGAGTTGCAATCTGCTTTAGAGCTCTATGATAAGGAGAGTTTACAAAGTAAAATAGCTGAGGAAACATCAAAATGGGGGTTATACGAGTCAATTGATCCTCCTGTAATTATCAATTTAAACGGAGAGGATGAAGAATAGAGAAACTTTAACAAGAGTATATGTAATATATTTTATCATTCTCCTATTAGGCGGTGGGGTAGTCGGTCAAATCTTTTATCTACAATTTTATAAGGGTTCCGAACTCATACAAGATGCTGAAAAGCAAATATTTGTATATAAAAATATCACAGCTCCTAGAGGCAATATTTATGCTTCAAATGAGCAAAAGACATCGTTAGCACTTTCCGTTCCTAGGTTTAAGGTGTATGTGGATCTATTGACAATTAAAGATCAAATCTTTACAGATAGTATTGGTGCATTGTCTGACTCATTACATCAACTTTTCCCTTATAGATCTGCTCAATTATGGGAAGAAACCCTAATACAACAAAGGGAAAATGGTAATAGATACTTTTTTATCGCAAGAAACCTAAATAATAGTGAGATAGAACGATTAAAGAAGTTTCCCATTTTCAATTTAGGTAAGTACCGAGGAGGTCGGATAATTATTAAAACAAATCAACGAATTAAGCCCTATGGACTTTTAGCAAATAGGACAATTGGCTATGTTGTAGATCACGAGAACGAAAAGCCCATTTTGGTTGGATTGGAAGGAGCTTTTAATGATTATTTAAAAGGGCAAAACGGCCAAATGCTAATGGAAAAGGTCCGTGGAAATGATTGGAAACCAGTAGATGATAATTACTCTATTGAGCCTGTACCTGGTTCTGACATTTATACAAGTTTGGATGTGAATATTCAGGATGTGGCTGAAACAGCATTGCTACACCAGCTAAAAGAACAAAAAGCAGATCGGGGTTGTGTCATACTTATGGAGGTTAGTACTGGATTTGTAAAAGCAATTGCAAATCTATCATACAATAAAAAAACGGATACTTATTTTGAATCTCAAAACCATGCTGTTGGATTGGCTTCAGAACCTGGGTCTACGTTTAAACTGGCATCACTACTTGTAGCTCTTGAACAAGGCAAAATCAATATTGAAGATTCAGTTTTCATGTCTGGTAGGTATGAGTTTTATGATAAAGCATTGACTGATGGTGGGAAAGTGTATGGTAAAAACACGATAAAAAACGCATTTGAAGTCTCATCTAATGTAATTAGCAAATTAATTTACGATAACTATAAGCAGCAACCTCAAGAATTTGTTGATGGTCTAAAGCAACTAGGATTAAATAGAAAATTAGGCCTAGATATCCTTGGAGAAGGGGCACCATTAATAAAGGATGCTTCTGACCCCACTTTTACAGGAATTTCACTTCCTTGGATGTCCATAGGATATGAAGTAAAACTGACCCCACTTCAAACATTAGCGTTTTATAATGGGGTTGCGAATGAAGGGGTACTATTGAAGCCTCAATTTGTAAAGTACATCAAAAAAGGTGTTGCATTAGAAAAAGAATTCGAGCCGATTGTATTAAACTCTTCCCTATGTTCGGATGAAACCTTAGGAGACTTAAAAGAATTACTAGAAGGTGTTGTTGAAAGAGGTACAGCAAAGAATATTAAGGCACGGGGGTTTAAAATAGCAGGAAAAACAGGGACATCAAAAATTGCAATAGGGTCAAGTGGTTATGGAAAGAAATATCAGGCTTCTTTTTGCGGTTATTTCCCCGCTAAAAATCCTCTATACAGTTGTATAGTTGTTATCCAAGGTCCTACGAAAAATATTTTCGGTTCAGTTGTTTCAGGTACTGTTTTTAAAGAAATTGCAGATAAGGTATATGCTCATGAGTTTAATCAATCTGATCTAGCTATAAAATTACCTGATTACTATCCCTATTCTAGACCCGGTTCTAAAGCTGATTTCATCACAGCAGCAAAATCTATGAACATACCATTAGAGGATAAAAGCTTGTCTAATGCAAGCTGGATAAATACAAATACTGGTAGTAAAGCCATTAAGATTACAGACTCAAAAGAGGTGAAAGGGTTAATACCTAATGTAGTAGGTATGGGTCTGGTTGATGCAGCCTATTTGCTTGAAAAAAAAGGATTAGTAGTGCATGTTGAGGGGGTTGGTATCGTGAGGAAACAGTCCTTAAGAGCAGGATTGAGAATTAAAAAAGGCCAAACCATAAAACTTTTCCTTGCATGAAGTTATTAAGGGAAATTATATACGGTGTAAGTATTTTAGAGATTAAAGGTAATACAAATATTGCCATAGAAAAGCTGGCATTTGATTCCAGACAAGTTCAGAATTTATCTCTTTTTGTAGCTGTTGTTGGCTCTAAATCTGATGGTCATGATTTTATTTCAAATGCTGAAAACGCTGGAGTTTCTGCTATAATATGCGAGACATTTCCCGAAAATCTCAAAGAGGATATTACTTACATCAAAGTGCCAGATTCTTCCTCTGCACTAGGACTTATCGCATCAAATTTTTATGATAATCCATCTGAAAAACTACAACTCATTGGAATAACAGGAACTAATGGGAAGACGACTTGTGCCACTATCCTATATGATTTATTTCGTTTGTTAGGTTTCAAGACAGGTTTGATTTCCACTGTTAACATAAGAGTTCTTCACAAAACTTATCCGTCTACTCATACTACACCAGATGCAATTAGAATAAACGAGGTATTACATGAAATGGTTTCTACTGGATGTACTCACGTCTTTATGGAAGTAAGTTCTCATGCATTAGATCAAAACAGAATTCATGGATTGAAATTTAAAATAGCTGTTTTCACAAACATTTCACGTGATCATTTAGATTATCATAACACATTTGATGAATACATATCATGTAAAAAGAAACTATTTGATAACCTTTTTGATGATGCTTTTGCCATTATAAATTATGACGATAAACATGGTGAAATTATGGGAGCTAACACCCGTGCAAAGATTATTTCTTTTGGGCTAAAGGGAAATACAAACATTTCAAGCAAGGTTTTAGAAAATGATATTTCTGGTTTAACCTTAGAAATTAACGGTCATGAAATGACATCGAGATTGGTGGGTAGATTTAATGCTTACAATTTACTGGTAGCCTTTGCTGTAGGAAAATATCTAGGTCAAGATGAATTAAGTCTGCTTACCATTTTAAGCTCTGTCAAAGCACCTCAGGGGAGATTTGAATATTTCTTATCTGATCACAAAATAACAGCTGTAATAGACTACGCACATACTCCAGATGCACTAGAAAATGTACTAAAAACATTACTCGACTTAAAAAAAGGAACAGAAAAGTTGATAACTGTTTTTGGTTGTGGTGGAAACCGTGATAAAGGTAAGAGACCATTAATGGGAGAAATAGCATCACGATTAAGTGATCAGGTTTTAATTACTTCTGATAACCCAAGGAATGAAGATCCAGACTCAATAATAAATGAAATATACCATGGTGTTCCTTCTGTTTTAAAAGAAAAAGTTTTTACGGTTACTGATAGGATGGAAGCTATAGAAATGGCATGTAACATAGCCTCAGCAGGAGATGTCATTTTGATTGCAGGTAAGGGACACGAGAACTATCAAATTATCGGTAATGAATCCCTGCACTTTGATGATATGGAAAATACAATACACATTTTCAAAAAACTAAAGAAATAATGCTATACCATTTATTTACATACTTAAATAATCGTTTTGATTTCCCAGGTTCGGGATTGTTTGAATTTATTTCATTTAAAGCAGCTCTTGCTGTTATAACCTCATTAGTTATCACTCTTGTATTCGGTGGTAGATTAATACGCTTTTTACATCAAAAACAAGTAGGAGAAACAGTTCGGGACTTAGGTCTTGATGGTCAATTAGAAAAAACGGGAACTCCTACAATGGGAGGCATTATCATCTTAGCTGGAATCTTGGTTCCAACACTTTTATTTGCCGATTTATCAAATATCTATATCCAACTGATGTTGATTTCTACAGTATTGTTAGGGGCTATTGGTTTTGTAGATGATTATATAAAAGTATTCAAAAAGAACAAAGAAGGATTAGCAGGGAAATTTAAGGTTTTTGGACAAATTGCTGTAGGCTTAATTGTGGCTTCCTCACTTTATTTCCATCAAGATGTGACGATTAAATCTAAGGTAAATGAATTATCAGTTCAGCAGTTGGAGGCTGATTCTGAAGTGGGTCCGAGTTGGGTTGAAATGAGATCAACTAAGACTACTATTCCGTTTGTAAAGAATAATGAGTTTGATTACAGTTGGTTACTTGTATGGTTGAATAAAGATCTTGAAAAGTATACCTGGATTATATTCATTCCACTGGTAATTATCATTGTTACCGCAGTTTCGAATGGAGCCAATATTACTGACGGATTAGATGGGTTAGCAACAGGCACAAGTGCTATTATTGGAACAACACTAGCCATTTTTGCATATCTATCTGGAAACCTTGTATTTGCTGATTATTTAAATATTCTTTTTATTCCTAACTCATCAGAATTGGTCATTTTCATCAGTTCGTTTGTTGGAGCATGTATTGGCTTCCTATGGTATAATTCTTATCCGGCCAAAGTATTTATGGGCGACACGGGGAGTTTAGCTCTTGGCGGTATTATCGCTGTTTTTGCAATCGCGATTAGAAAAGAGTTGTTAATTCCTGTTTTCTGCGGTGTCTTTTTGATAGAAAACCTGAGTGTCATTCTACAGGTTAGTTATTTTAAATACACTAAGAAAAAATATGGCGAGGGAAGACGAATTTTTCTAATGTCTCCTATACACCACCACTATCAAAAAAAAGGTGTTCATGAAGCCAAAATAGTAGCAAGATTCTGGATTCTAGGAATTCTACTTGCAGTTCTCTCAATAGTAACACTGAAGATTCGGTAAATGTTTAGTGCTGAAAATATCGTTGTTTTGGGTGCAGGTAAAAGTGGTGTTGGTGCGGCTGTTTTAGCACAAAAAAAAGGAAAAAATGTATTTGTTTCGGATGCTTCCTCTATCACATTAGAATATAAATCAATACTCAATAACTATGATATTAAGTGGGAAGAAAATGGTCACAGTGATTATATACTAGACAAAGCTGAAAGTGTAATAATAAGTCCTGGGATTCCACCTTCATCCCCATTTGTTCAAAAGATATCTTCTTTAGGAATTCCCATAATTTCAGAAATTGAGTTTGCATATCATTACTGCAATTCTAAAAAGATATGTGTAACTGGAAGCAACGGTAAAACCACCACCACTTTATTAATTACTCATTTATTAAATAATGCTGGTTTGAGTGCAAAGGCAGTAGGAAACGTAGGCGAGAGTTATGCCATGTCCGTTGCTATTGATCCTCCAGATTACCAGGTTATTGAATTAAGCAGTTTTCAGTTAGATTTTATGTTCTCTTTTAAGGCAGATATTGCCTTGCTGCTAAATATTACTCCTGACCATTTAGACAGATATGAAAATTCATTTGATCTGTATGTCAACAGTAAGTTTAGAATAACTCAAAATATGACTGTAAATGATCATTTCATTTACAATTATGATGACCCTGTTATCAAAGAAGCATTAGCAAAAAGAAATTTAGAATGTCAAACTCACCCAGTATCCATATTTCAAAAAGATGGTGTGGATTCTTGGCTTGATAAGGAATCCATAATAATAAAAATAAACAACCAAAAACAAACAATTATGTCAATACATCAACTGGCCCAGCAGGGCAAGCACAATGTATTCAATTCTATGGCAGCGGGAATCGCGGCTAAGGTGTTGGATATAAGAAAAGAGATTATTCGCGATAGTTTAAGCGATTTTCAGAATGTAGAGCATCGCTTAGAAAAAGTAGCAAAAATTCATGGTATAGATTTTATTAATGACTCAAAGGCTACCAATGTAAATGCAACATGGTATGCATTAGAGAGTATGCAAAAACCAACAATTTGGATAGTTGGAGGTGTGGATAAAGGAAATGATTATTCATCCCTTAAAGGTTTAGTAAAACAAAAGGTGTTAGGAATCATTTGCTTAGGCAAAGAGAATAATAAAATTCAGGAGGAGTTTGGAGAAATTGTATCTCCAATTTATGAAGCTCAGTCTGCGTCACAAGCCGTTCAAATTAGTTACAGAATAGCCAAAAAGGGCTATGCCGTTTTACTGTCGCCT
>ENA-OSEY01002889-OSEY01002889.1-marine-metagenome-genome-assembly--contig:-NODE-2889-length-10817-cov-3.555307_pt1 | contig 10817 bp, 10 predicted proteins | sample MGYA00248465_ERZ534230 | MGnify/ENA primary metagenome ERZ534230 (study PRJEB26409, sample SAMN06344110) | marine metagenome | isolation source: Sea water from surface | place: Atlantic Ocean:Southern... | reverse complement strand
AAAAATTGGCTAAGATCTATCACTGGTTTTTCTGGTGTTTCACTTCAGCCAAATGCTGGTGCTCAAGGTGAATACGCAGGATTAATGGTAATTAGAAAATATCATATAGATAGAGGCGATAAAAATAGAAATATATGTTTAATACCTAGCTCAGCCCACGGAACCAATCCTGCTAGTGCTCAAATGGTTGGAATGAAAGTTGTAGTAGTTAACTGTGATAAAGAGGGAAATGTTGACTTTGAGGATTTAAAGAAAAAAGCAGAGATACATTCTGAAAATCTTGGAGCATTAATGGTAACTTATCCATCTACTCATGGAGTTTTTGAAGAGAAGATCACGGATATATGTGATTTAATTCATAAACATGGAGGTCAGGTTTATATGGATGGAGCAAACTTAAATGCTTTAGTTGGAATTGCAAAACCAGGAAATTTTGGTCCTGATGTTTGTCACATAAACTTACATAAAACATTTTGTATTCCACATGGTGGAGGTGGACCCGGTATGGGACCTATTGCATGTAGAAAACATTTACAAGCGTATCTACCAAATCATCCAGTCGTAAAAGATTGTGGACCTGCAACTGGAATAGGAGCGGTTTCAGCAGCACCTTGGGGTAGTTCAAGTATTTTATCAATTTCTTGGATGTATATTAAAATGATGGGCTCCGAAGGATTAAAACTTGCAACAAAAATTGCTATTTTAAATGCAAATTATATTGCTCATAGACTTAAAGATCACTTTCCAATTCTGTATAAAGGATCAAAAGGTAATGTCGCACATGAATGCATTATTGATATTAGAAAGATTAAATCAGAAACAGGTGTAACTGAAGAGGATATTGCTAAAAGACTCATTGACTTTGGTTTTCATGCACCAACAATGTCATGGCCAGTAGCTGGAACAATGATGATAGAACCTACTGAAAGTGAAAGCTTATCTGAACTTGATAGATTTTGTGATACCTTGATAAAAATAAAACAAGAAATAGATCATATTAAATCTGGTAAATTTGATAAAATTGATAACCCAATTAAAAATGCTCCTCATACTGACACTGAACTTGCATCGAACGATTGGAAACACAAATATTCTCGAGAAGAAGCAGCCTATCCAGCTAAATTTTTACGAACAAATAAATTTTGGCCACCAGTAGCAAGAGTCGATAATGTTTATGGTGACAAAAATATTTTTTGTACATGTCCAAGTATGGATGAGTTTAAAGAAGACGCAGCTTAATTAATGAAAATCGCTGTAATTGGTTCTGGTATTTCAGGATTAAGTGCGAGTTATTTTTTATCAAAAAAACACCATGTTGATCTTTTTGAAAAGGAAGATCGCTTTGGAGGACATTCTTATACCATCGATGTTATCGAAAATAAAAAAAGAATTCCTGTTGATATAGGCTTTATAGTTTTTAATCATCTTACATATCCAAACTTAATAAATTTTTTTAATGAAATTGATATTGAAATAGAAAAAAGTGATATGTCATTTTCTGTCTCTGTTGAGGGAACTAATTTTGAATATTGTGGCAAAGGTCTTAAAGGAATTTTTGCTAATAAATCAAATTTTTTAAATATTAAATTTATAAGAATGTTTTTAGAAATATTAAAATTTTATAAATTATGTGATAAAATTTCAAATATTGATCAAGTAATAACCTTAGACGAATTTTTAAAAAAAAATAAATGGTCAAAAAGTTTTATCAATTATCATATTATTCCAATGGTGTCTGCTATCTGGTCAATGCCCCCATATGAAGCTGGAAAAATGCCTATGAATTTTTTTTTAAAATTTTTCCAAAACCATGGGTTATTCAAACTACGTAATAGACCCCAATGGTATACAGTAGCTCATAGAAGCAAAACATATGTAAATAAAGTATTATCTCAAATAAGTGGTGAGTATTTTAAAAACTACAAGATAAATTCAATTCAAAGAGTTTCATCGGGAGTTCAAGTTTATTATGGAGGAGCTAATGAATTTTTTGATTATGATAAAGTTATTTTAGCTACTCACGCAGATCAAGCACTATCTCTCATCAAAAATCCCACTGACCAAGAAATAAAAACTTTATCTAATTTTGATTACAAAAAAAATCTCGCAGTTTTACATTGCGATGAGAGTGTAATGCCAAAAAATAAAAAAGTTTGGTCATCATGGAATACTTATGTTGATCCCAAAAATTTAAACAAAAGTTCATTAACTTATTGGTTAAACCTTTTACAAAATATTAATTGTGAAAAGAATATTTTTCTCACACTAAATCCTTTAAAAGAAATTCCAAATGAAAGAATTTATAAAAAAATTGAATTTACTCATCCTTATTATGATCAAAAAGCCCTAGATAATCAAAAAAATTTAAAAAATATTCAAAATAAAGAAAATTTATTGTTTTGTGGTAGTTATTTTGGTTATGGTTTTCATGAAGATGGAATAAAGTCCTCTATTGAAATGCTCAAAAACTTAAATGAATAGCTCAATTTATAACGGCACAGTAATTCATAAGAGATTTAAACCAAAAAATCATTACTTTAAATATAGCGTATTTTCATTATTAATAGATTTATCTGAATTAGAAAGTCTAGATAAAAAAATCAATTTTTTTTCGTATAATAAGTTTAATCTCATTAGTTTTTTTGAAAAAGATCATGGTGATAGAGACGGTTCGTCCTTAATTGAATGGGTTAAAAAAAATTTAAATTTAAATAATATTCAATTTGAAAATATTAAGATTAGACTTCTGTGCTATCCAAGAATATTAGGATATGTTTTTAACCCTTTAAGTGTTTTTTATATTTACGATAATAATGAGAAATTAATATCTGTATTATACGAGGTAAAAAACACATTTAATGAGCAACACACTTACATATTTAAAGTTGAAGAAAATGATAAATTTATTCAACACAATTGTTCTAAAAAATTTCATGTGTCACCATTTATAGAAATGAATTGTAATTACTTTTTCAAAAATTTAGAACCTAAGGAAAATATTTCTATTATTATAAATCAATATGATACTGAGGGTAAAATACTATATGCATCTCAAGATGGCAGAAGAGTAGATTTCAACTCAAAAGAGTTACTAAAATCTTACGTTAAACATCCATTAATGACGTTCAAGATTATTTCTGCGATACATTTTGAAGCGTTTAAATTGTGGACTAAAGGAATTAAATATTTAAAGAGAAAATTAAAAATAAAAAATAATGTTACTTTTGAAAGCTAATGAATATATCAAATCTATCAGATAAGATTGTATTTAATAAACTAAAAAATTTAAAATATGGTTTTTTAGAATTAAAAAATCATGACGGTAAAAATTTTAAATTTGGAGATCCAGAATCACCTTTAAGATCAAAAATTATAATAAAAAAGTCTAACTTTACTTTCAACTTGATAAAAAATGGCAGTATCGGATTTGCAGAATCTTATATGCGTGATGAATTTGAAACTGAAAATTTATCAGACCTTATAGAAATCACTGCAAGGAATATAAATGAAATTCATAAATTCTCTGGATTATTAGATTTACCTCTGATCAACTTTTTTAGAAATATTTTTATAAAAAACACAAAATATAGAAGTAAACTAAACATTGCAAAACACTATGATCTAGGTAATGAATTTTTTTCTTTATGGCTTGATAAAACATTAACTTATTCAAGTGCAATTTTTGATAAAAAATCAGAAAATTTGTCAGATGCACAAAACAACAAATATCAAAAATTAATTGATTTAATTCAGCCTAAAAATGGTGATAGAGTTTTAGAGATTGGTTGTGGATGGGGAGGTTTTGCTGAATATTTTGGTAAGAAATACGATGTGAAATTAGATTGTATTACCATTTCAAAAAAACAATATGAATATGCCAAACAAAGAATTCATAAATGTGGTTTAAATGAGAAAGTCAACGTTGAGATTAAAGATTATAGAGACATAAATTACAAATATAATTCGATCGCTTCAATTGAAATGATTGAAGCGGTTGGACAAAATTATTTAGCGGGTTATTTTTCAACTTTAAAAAATAATTTATCAAGTAATGGAACTGCAGCCATTCAAGCTATCACAATAGATGACTCGCTTTTTCAAAGATATAAAAATAAGCAGGATTTTATACAGAAATATATTTTTCCAGGTGGATTTCTTCCAAGTAAAAATAGTATTGATAAATATATATCTCAAAATGATTTAACAATTAAATCTTATGAATCCTATGCAGACCATTATTCAAACACTCTATCTATGTGGAGAGATGAATTTATAAATAAATGGGACTTAATCAAAAAACAGGGATTCGACTTAACTTTCAAAAGAATGTGGGAATTTTACTTATGCTATTGTGAAGCAGGATTTAAATCTAAAAATATTGACTTAATTCAATTTTCTTTACAAAACAAATAAATAAGAGGTGACTTATGAAATTCTCTAACTTAATCAAATCAATTTTATTGATAATTCCTTTAATCTTAATTACAAGCTGTTCAAAAAATAGTGCAATGAAACCAGAAGATTTTAAAAATAAAGAGCCAAGATTAATTATTGAAAATTACTTGTCTGGTAACGTTAAAGCCTGGGGTGTGCTTCAAAATAGATCTGGTAAAGTAACAAGACAATTTTCTGCTGATTTGGATGGGAAATGGGATGGAAAAAAATTAATTCTTGATGAAAAATTTAATTGGGATGATGGAGAAATTCAAACAAGACAATGGCAGATAACAAAAATTGATGAAAATAATTATGAAGGTACCGCAGGTGATGTTGTAGGAAAAGCAAAAGGATTTTCGTACGGGCCTGCATTTAAATTTGAATATGTTTTATTAGTTCCAGTGAAAGGAAAAGAAATTAAAATCACTTTTGATGATTGGATCTTCAAACAAGATGATCGTGTAGCTATAAATAGAGCTACTATGACTAAATTTGGTTTTAAGGTTGCTGAATTGACAGTAGTGTTTGTGAAAGATTAATTTTTCTTTTGATATTTGGTCATTCTTCCGACTAAACCAAAATAAACTTTACTTGGTAAAAAACTAAATATTTTAAATAAAATTGTTAAAGATTTAGGAAAATGAATTTCAAAAACTTTTTTATTTACTAAGCCATCATAGATTTTTTCTGCTGCATATTCGGTTGTCTTTAAAAAAGGCATTTTAAAATCATTTTTATCTGTCATAGGTGTTTTAATAAATCCTGGTGAAACTAAACAAATACGTACATTTGATCTACCAAAATCAAAATATAAACTTTCAGCAAGATTGTTTAATGCTGATTTTGATGGTCCATAGCCTGTTGAATTTGGTAAACCTCTATATCCAGCTATGGACGAAACTATACTTATTGTACCACTTTTTTTATCCTTAAAATATTTTTCTACACTTTTAATACTATTTAAAGTTCCAAAAAAATTCACTTTAAATACATTTTCGATTTGATCTACATCAATATCCTTTTCTTTTTTTGGATCCCATGTTCCAGTTGAAAAAAAACAAATATCAATATTTTCATACTTATTGATAATATCTTTAAATACTTCATGACATTTTGATTTGTCTGTGACATCTAATGGAAACGAGCTTATATTTTGGTGATTCTCTACAATTTCTTTAAGCAGACTTTCTCTTCTTGCAGATATAGCAACATTCCAACCCTCATTAGCAAATTTTATTGCTAATGCTTTTCCAATACCTGTGCTTCCACCAGTTATCCAAATTGTTTTTTTATTCATTATTTAAAATGTATAATACTTAAATGTTAAAAAATAAATTTTTATCATTCATATTTTTCCTAATAATTACTTTTTCGGCATCATTTATAGGGGCGTTTATTACAATTAATTATAAAGAGCCCTGGTATTCTCAGATAATTAAATCAAATTATAATCCTCCAGACTGGGTTTTTGCACCTGTTTGGACAAGTTTATATCTAATGATGACCTTTGCTATATGGATATTCTGGCATTGTAAAAACAAAGACACGAATACTGTTTACATTTATTTTCTTCATATCATTGTTAATACAACTTGGAGTATCGTTTTTTTTGGTCTTCATCAAATTTTTTTAGCAATGATTGTTTTGGTGATCTTAATTTTTTTTATAATTGTTCTTATTTTGAGGTTTAAACGTGTCAATTTAGTGAGCTATTATCTCATGATTCCATATTTACTTTGGTGCAGCTATGCTTTATTTCTTAACTTTAACTTGTTTCTATTAAATTAAAATGGATGATGTTGTTATAATTGGTGGTGGAATAATAGGTACATCAGCTGCTTATTTTTTGTCAAAAGAAGGAAGAAAAGTAAAAGTAATTGAAAGAGATCCGTCTTATAAATCTGCGTCTTTCCCTTTATCTTTAGGCGGTTTTAGAAGACAGTTCTATCAAACGGAAAATATTTTACTTGGAAAGTTTGCTAGAGAGTTTATTTTTCAAATTTCAGAATTATTAAAAACAAAAAAAAATCCTAAACCTACAGCAAGCATGGTAACCAACGGATATTTATTAATGTTTGGACCAGAGCATGCAGAGGAACAATACAAAGCACTTGAAAATCATAAAGCTTGCGAGGCTGGAACAAAAAACATAAAGGGTTCAGAACTAATAAAGTTTTTCCCATATATTAATAGCGATGGGATTGAAACAGCCACCTTTACAGATAATCAAAGTGAGGGGTGGATAGATCCATTTATGTTTCATGGTGCTTTGAAAAGTAAAGCAATCGAGTTAGGTGCAAATTTTATAAAAGGAGAGGTAAAATCCATCTCAGAAATTAAAGCCAAAACAATTATCTCTGCTGCAGGATGTTGGACTAAAGAATTATTAGAAGATATTCCGGTAGAGCCCCAAAAACACACAGTCTTTAGGGTTAAGTGCCCAAAACATATTCCTGAAATGCCATTGACAGGAGATTTAACAACAGGAGTTTACTGGAGGCCAGAGGGTAATGAGTATTTAGCAGGATCACCTAAATCTGTATTTGACGCTAAGGATTTAGAACCTGCTTGGAATGATTTTGAAGAGTTGGTATGGCCTGCTCTTGCTAAAAGAGTGCCAGCATTTGAAGAACTTAAATTAACTGGTGGGTGGGCTGGATATTATGATTGTAACAGATTGGATAACAATGCTGTAGTTGGAAAACATCCAAAATTTGATAATGTTTATTTAGCCACTGGATTTACAGGAAGAGGCTTAATGCAAGCACCCGGAATTGGAAGAGCGTTAACAGAATTAATTACGACTGGTTCTTATCAATCAATTGATATTTCAAATATGGCAGTTGAAAGAGTTTTAGGAAAAAAAGCAAGACATGAACCTTATGTCCTTTGATTAAGTTCCACAAAAAGTTTGATATTTTTCTTTCTGATTAGAAGGTAATTGATATTCAATTATTTTTTGGTTTTGAAGATAAGGTTTAGATAATATCTCTATTAATTTTGTTAATGGCTGAAAATTATTCTGGTTGGCTGATTCAAGTACCTCCTCAACTTTATGATTACGCGGTATCACTAGTGGGTTGACACTTTTCATTAGTTGTAAGTATTTTTCGGACGAATTCTTATTCAACTTTAGTCTATTTTTCCATCTTTCCATCCAATTTAGAAATCTTTTATCTTCATAATATTTTTTCAATTCAATTTTTTCACCCATTAAATAACAAAAAGTATTGGTGTAATCAGCTTTGACTTCATGCATCCAAGTTAGTAGATCTAAAATTAAAGATTGGTCATTTTTTTCATCTCCAAATAATCCGAGCTTATCTCTCATCATATTAAGCCATTTTTCCTCATATTTTTTTTCAAATGAATTTATAATTTCTGTAGCTATTTTAATTGCATTATTCTGATCTTTATCAATTAAAGGTATAAGACATTCGGCAAACCTTGCTAGGTTCCATTTTGTGATAACAGGCTGGTTGCAATATGCGTATCTACCAGTTCTATCAATTGAACTAAAAACAGTTTTAGGATCATAAACATCCATGAAAGCACATGGTCCATAATCTATTGTCTCACCCGAAATACTCATATTGTCAGTATTCATCACCCCATGAATAAAACCAACCCTCATCCAGTGTACAACTAAATCAACTTGTTTTTCTAAAACGATCTTTAGAATTTCTATTGACTTATTTTCAGCTTTATCAATATTTGGATAATGTCTTTTAATAACGTGCTCTAAAAGCATTTTAAGTTCATCCTCATTTTTCCGCGCAGCAATATATTGAAAAGTACCTACTCTAATATGGCTTGATGCCACCCTGGTGAGGATAGCACCTATTAATTCAGTATCTCTCATTACGCTTTCACCGGTCTTTACAACAGCTAAACTCCTTGTAGTTGGTATATTTAGGTGATGCATCGATTCACTAATAATGTATTCTCTTAACATTGGACCTAAAGCTGCCCTACCATCACCGTTTCTTGAAAAAGCAGTTTTACCCGAACCTTTAAATTGAATATCATATCTTTTTTTATTTTTAGATAGATGTTCGCCAATTAAAACTGCTCTTCCATCGCCAAGCATTGTGAAATGACCAAATTGATGTCCAGCATAAGCTTGAGCAATTGAGTTACTATTTTTGGGTAATAAATTTCCAGAAAACAATGCTGATAATTCCTCATTTTTGATATTTGAAAAATCTAAGTCTATGTTCTTTGCTAAATCTTTATTAAATAAAACTAATTCAGGTTTTTTTACTTTTACTGGGTCAATTGTTTCTTTAAATGAGTCTGGTAGTCTAGAGTAAGAATTATCAAAATTCCAATTTAAACCATTTTTCATAAAAAACTATTTACTCCAAATTCTTTTTAAAATCTCTTCTCTTCTACATGCCTTTTTATAAGCTACATAATTTAATAAATATTCTTTATAATAATTTTGATGACGAGTTTCTGCCATAAAAAACTTATCAAATTTTCTAACGTAAGTGACAACTTTTTTATTAAATTTTTTTTCGAGTTTAAGTATACTTTTCTCAATCAAATTCTTTTCACTACTATTTTGATAAAAGGCAACTGACCTGTAGCTATATCCTTTATCACAAAATTGTCCGTAGGCATCAAAAGGATCTATATTTATCCAAAAGTTATCCAGCAATTCTTCATATGAAATAATTTCCTTGTCGTAAATAATTTCAACAACCTCAAAATGCCCAGTATTACCGTAAGTTACTTCTTTATAAGTAGGATTTTCAGTTGTACCACCTGAATAACCAGAAAAAACCTCCTCTACACCATTAAGTTTTTCAAAAGACTCTTCAACACACCAGAAACAACCACCCGCAAAGTAGGCTCTTTCTTTTTCATCAGCTAAAGAAGAAAAAATAAAAAAGAAGTTAATAACTAGAAATATTAGTAATCGCATAAATTATCATATACAAAAAATTTATGCTAAGTCTATGTTATTAAAGGTAGCTACGTGATGTAGCTTACCTTTAATAATATGAAAAGAATTTATTTTTTCTTATATTTTGCTGCTTCTTCTGATCCACCAGTTGCAGAGCCTTTACTGTAAGAATGAGCTCCCATACCTGCAAGCTGACCATCCTTTACAATAAGATATTGATTTCTGATTTCTTTACCGTCGAAGAAACATTCTAATATTTCTCTAACACCATCTGCATATCTTGATTGCGCTGTTAAAGATGTACCAGACGTGTGAGGTGTCATACCATGATTGGGCATGCTTCTCCATACGTGATCATTTGGTGCTGGTTGAGGAAACCAAACATCTCCTGCATAACCACTCAACTGACCGCTCTTTAGAGCTTTTGCAATTGCATCACGATTACAAATTTTACCTCTAGCGGTGTTTACTATGTAAGCACCTTTTTTCATTTTACTTATCATAGCATCATCAAATAAGTTTTCAGTTTCTGGATGAAGTGGACAATTAATTGTTACTACATCACAAACTTTGACCATAGACTCTACAGTTTCGTGAAATGTTAAGTTAAGTTCTTTCTCAACACTTTCAGGTAATCTGTGTCTATCAAAATAGTGCAAATGTGTATCAAACGGTTTCATTTTTCTTAAAGCATCTAATCCGATTCTTCCAGCTGCTACAGTACCAATGTGCATACCTTCAACATCATATGACCTTTGAACGGCATCAGCAATATTCCAGCCACCGTCATTAACAATTCTATGTTGATTGTGGTAATCTCTTACCATTGACACAATCATCATAACAATGTGTTCGGCAACAGATCTTGAGTTACAATAAGTTACTTCAACAACGTCAATTTTGTTATCCATTGCGGCTTGTAAATCAACGTGATCTGATCCTATACCTGCTGTTATTGCCATTTTTAAATTTTTTGCTTTGGCAATTCTTTCTTTTGTTAAATAATAAGGAAAAAATGGCTGAGAAATAACAATGTCTGCGTCAACTATATGTTTATCTGCCTCACAACCATCTCCATCTTTACTATTTGTAACAACGAATTCATGTCCATTACTTTCTAAAAATTTTCTTAAACCAAGTTCACCCGATACACATCCAAGTAATTGACCTGGTGTGTAATCTCTCCCCTTAGGCGAAGGAAGTGTCATTCCATCCGGATACTTCTCTATCTTTGGTAGTTCTGATAAAGCATAGGATTTTGGCATCCCACCTTTAGGATCGTCGTATAATATACACAATATTTTCATTTAATCTCCTGTATCTTAAAATGTATTTATTAAAAGACTAATCTAACATTATTTTTAAGTTGCTATCAATTAAATTATTTTGACGATGGATATTTTTTTTTTAGGATAAATCGATTAATTATAATACCAAAAAAGATCGGAAGAGCACACGTCTGATCTCC
>ENA-OSEY01002888-OSEY01002888.1-marine-metagenome-genome-assembly--contig:-NODE-2888-length-10819-cov-4.943772_pt1 | contig 10819 bp, 6 predicted proteins | sample MGYA00248465_ERZ534230 | MGnify/ENA primary metagenome ERZ534230 (study PRJEB26409, sample SAMN06344110) | marine metagenome | isolation source: Sea water from surface | place: Atlantic Ocean:Southern... | reverse complement strand
TGAAAAAAATTTTTTAAATTTTTTAAATTGTGAGTTTGTAAGTATGGGGCTATCTAGCACATAAATATTTTCTTCAGTAAGATTATCAAAATCTAAAATATTTCCTAAATTACCAAATCTGGTTTTTAAACTCATAACTTTATTTTCTCTTAAGGAGTCTATTGGGGGATTTGTGACTTGACTAAAATTTTGTCTAAAGTAATGTGAAACTGGTCTAAAATGACTTGATAAAACTGCTACGGGAGTATCGTCTCCCATTGAGCCTGATGCTTCCTTGCCTTCTTCCGCCATTGGGTGAAGAATTAATTCTAAATCCTCTATACTCAAGCCTGATAGATATTGTCTTTTTCTTAATTCTTCACTTAAGAAGTTTGGTTTCTCGTTTTCATTCGAAATTTTCTTTTCTAGATCTATTATTTGTTTATTATATTTTTTATACTCTTTCGCTAACAAATCTTTAATTGCTTTATCTTTAAATAGTTGCCCTTGTTTCAGATCAATAGCAATTATTTGTCCCGGACCTAATTTTCCTTTCTCAATAATTTTATCCTCTGGGATATTAATCATACCTGTTTCAGATCCTGCAAAAAATAAATCATCCGAGGTAATTGAATATCTCAATGGCCTTAACCCGTTTCTATCTGACGAAGCCAAGACCCATTTTGCATCCGTGGCACATATAGCAGCTGGTCCGTCCCAGGGTTCAATTGTGCTATTCAAAAAATTATAAAGATCTTGATGGTTTTTTGGAACTGTTTTGCTTCTTTTCGACCAAGAGTCAGGTATCATCATCAACTTAATAAGTGGGGCTAATTTTCCAGAGTGTACTAATAACTCGAATACGTTATCTAGTGCGCCAGAGTCTGAAGAGCTGCTTATGACTGGTTTTAAGTTTTTCACATCTTTAAATAAGGTGCTTGACATATCCTGTTCATGAATTTTCATCCAGTTTATATTTCCCTTTAAGGTATTTATTTCACCGTTATGTGCTAATGTTCGAAATGGTTGAGCTAAATCCCAACTAGGAAAGGTATTTGTTGAATATCTTTGATGAAACACAGCAAATCTGGAAGTTAATTTTTTGTCATTCAAATCAAGATAGAACTCAGATAGCATCTCAGCTAAAAACATTCCCTTGTAAACTATTGATCTAGAGCTGAATGAGCATATATAAAAATCTTTTAATTGACTTTCTCTGGCAATCTTTTCAATCTTTTTTCTTGTTTCGTATAGGTTCCTCTCTAAATCATTAGTAGACATTTCTTTATTTTTCTTGAACATTACCTGAGCTATTTCCGGGCGACTTCTATCTGCGGTTTTTCCAAGCACTGCAGGATTTATTGGAACTTGTCTCCATCCATAAATATAAAAATCTTCTCCAAGTAAAGTTGACTCGATTATTTCTCTACATTTCTCTTGCTCTGCATAGTCCGTTCTAGGTAAAAAAACCATGCCAACACAAATTCTTTTATCGTCATCTGGGGTATGACCAGTAGCTAAAATTTTCTCTTTATAAAATTCAGGAGCGATCTCAATCTGAATTCCCGCTCCGTCTCCTGATTTCCCGTCAGGATCTACCGCGCCTCGGTGCCAAATAGCTTTCAAAGCTTCAATACCATATTCAACAATTTTTCTTGATTTTTTTCCATTCGTTGAGGCAATTAAACCAACACCACAAGCATCATGTTCCATGCTCGAATTATAATTATGAGACTGTTCTAATAATTTTTTATTCTTTTGATAATTGCTCATTTTACGCTGCTGCTTCAGATTTCTTATTAATTTGCTTCATTCTTAAATATTTATCAATTTGAACTGCTGCATCTCTTCCATCTCTTATTGCCCAAACAACTAAAGATGCTCCACGAACAATGTCACCTGCAGCAAATACTCCATCAAGATTTGTTTGCATAGTTTTAAGATCTATCTTAATTGTCCCCCATTTAGAGATATCCAGCTCCTTAGCATTAAAAAGTTTTGGAATGTTTTCTGGGTCAAAACCTAAAGACTTAATTACAAGATCAGCAGGTATTTTGTACTCACTGCCTTTTTCTATCTCAGGTCTTCTTCTTCCTGAAAGATCAGGATCACCTAATTTCATCTTATTTACTTCAACAGCTTTAATATGAGTGTCACCAATAAAACTTTTGGGACTTGTCAACCATACAAACTCAACCCCTTCTTCAATAGCATTCCCCACTTCTCTTGCAGATCCAGGCATATTTTCTCTATCTCTTCTATACAAACATTTAACTGATTTTGCTTTTTGTCTTACTGATGTTCTCACACAATCCATAGCGGTATCTCCGCCACCAATAACAACAACGTCTTTACCTTCAGCATTTAAAGTTCCGTTATCAAATAATTCTACTTTATCTCCAAGGCCTTTTCTATTTGAAGCAGTTAAAAAATCCATTGCTGGAAAAATATTTTTAAGATTGTGACCAGGTATATCAATTTCTCTCGCTTTGTAAACTCCTGTTGCAATTAAAATTGCATCGTGCTTCTTTTTTAGTTCATACAAAGTTTTATTTTTACCCACTTCAAAATTTTGAACAAATTTTATTCCACTCTCTTTTAAAAGCTTAGTTCTTCTCTCTACAACATGTTTTTCAAGTTTAAAATTAGGTATACCATAAATTAAAAGTCCACCAGGTCTATCGTATCGATCATAAATCGTGACTTGATAACCTGATTTTCTTAATTCTTCTGCACATGCCAAACCAGCAGGACCTGCACCGATTATACCTACTGATTGTTTCAATTCTCTTTTAACTTTAAATGGTTTAACCCATCCCTTTTCCCAGGCTGTATCAGTAATATATTTTTCTATAGACCCTATGGTAACTGTTCCGTGACCAGACTGTTCTATTACGCAGTTTCCTTCGCAAAGTCTGTCTTGAGGGCAAATTCGACCACAGACTTCGGGCATATTGTTGGTGCTTTGAGATATTTCATAAGCTTCTTTTAACCTTCCTTCTGCAGTAAGTTTTAACCAGTCAGGAATATTATTACTTAACGGGCAATGAATTTGGCAAAAAGGTACTCCGCATTGAGAACATCTGCTAGATTGCTCTTTGGCTTTGTCAGTAATAAATTCATTGTAAATTTCGTTGAAGTCATCTTTTCTTTTTGATGTACTTCTTTTAACAGGTGTTTCCTGTTTTAAATCTACGAACTGTAACATTTTTTTTTTCATGGGCAGAAAAATAGTAAAATCTTCCCGTAATTAATACTAATAAAAGGTCAATGGCAATTACCTAAATTTGTAAAACACTATATTTTTAGTGCTATTTTTTGCATAGCTGTTATGCATTTAGAAATGTCATCAAAAAAACATGCTTGGATTTTAATTATTTCAAATGATTGAAGTACTGATTCTTTCTCTAATACAAGGTGTTACAGAATTTTTACCCATCAGTTCATCTTCTCATTTAATTCTATTTTCTAAATTAACAAATTTTCAAAATCAAAGTCTATCTTTAGACGTAAGCTTACATATCGGTTCATTTTTAGCAGTCATAACTTTTTTTTATAAAGATCTAATAGAATTTGTAAAGAACAAAGACATTTTTATAAAAATTCTTATCTCATCGTTGCCGGTAATGATATTGGGATTTTTATTGATTCAAACTGATTTAATTAGTGAGTTAAGGAATATTAAAGTTATAGGTTGGATGACTTTATTGTTTGGAGTGCTTCTTTACATAAGTGATAAATTTAATATGCATAAAAATATCGAAAGTGATTTCACATACAGGTCCGCTTTAATGATAGGATTTTTACAAATGATTTCGCTCGTTCCTGGTGTTAGTAGATCTGGTGTAACTATTACCGCAGCAAGATTATTAAAATTTAATAGATATGATGCCGCAAAAATTTCTTTTTTACTATCGATACCGACTCTAGCAGTAGTTTCTATTTTCGGGATTAAAAATATTTTATCTGCTGAAAATATGAATATTTCATTTTTAAATCTGTTTTCAATACTATTATCTTTTGTATTTTCTTTAATGACTATTAAATATTTTTTACAATATATCAAAAGTTTTAGTTTAGATATATTTGTAATTTATAGAGTGATATTAGGAATTGTTATTTTAGCTTTTGCTTATTTATAAAATTATTGTAAAAGTAATTAAAATTACTAAAACTAAGATAAAGAATAAAATTACAGACTTTTGCAAGGATATATTTTTTAAAAAATTCATACCTTATATTTATAATTTATCTTGAAGATTTCAATTAAATAGTGGCGCGCCTGCTAGGATTTGAACCCAGAACCTCCTGGTCCGTAGCCAAGCGCTCTATCCAGTTGAGCTACAGGCGCCTACATATGAGATAGCAAATTAACGGTTGTATTTAAAGGTTAAACATCTATATAATTAAAAAAATGAGAAATAATTCAGTAGTTGTAACTTCTGCCTCTAGAACAGCTGTCGGCTCACTAAATAAAAGTTTGAAAAATGTCCCTGGTTTTGAATTAGGCTCAGCAGTTATTAGTGAGTCAATAAAAATTTCAAATTTAAAAAAGGATGAGGTAGATGAAGTAATTATGGGTCAAGTTTTAACGGGCGGAGCTGGTCAAAATCCTGCAAGGCAAGCACTCATACACTCAGGTATACCAAAAGAAAAACCAGCATATATAGTAAATCAAGTTTGTGGCTCTGGCATTAGGTCAGTTGCCTCTGGTTTTCAAAGTATTTTAGCTAACGACTCCAAAATCGTAATAGCTGGAGGCCAAGAAAATATGTCATTAGCTCCACATTCGATACATTTAAGAGACGGGAAGAAGCTAGGTGACACTGAACTTACTGATACAATGATAAAGGATGGATTATGGGATGCTTTTCATGGCTATCATATGGGTATAACAGCAGAAAATGTAGCTGAAAAATTTCAAGTGACACGTGAAGAACAAGATAAATTTGCACTACAGTCTCAAGAGAAAGCAATTAAAGCTATTAAAGACAACAAATTTAAAGATGAAAATATTAATTTTAAAATAAAATCAAAAAAAGCAGAAATAGATTTTGTAAAAGATGAACATCCAAGAGAAGGTATTAATTTGGATGCTCTTAAAAGATTAAAGCCTGTTTTTAAAAAAGATGGCACTGTGACGGCAGGTAATGCTTCAGGTATTAACGATGGAGCAGCAGCAGTCACTTTAATGTCTTCTTCTGAAGCAGAAAAAAGAAATTTAAAAAAATTAGTAGAAATAAAGTCTTGGGCAAGTTGTGGTGTCGACCCAGCTTTAATGGGAACAGGTCCTATTCCATCAACAAAAAAAGCGCTTGATCTTGCTGGATGGTCAGTTAAGGACATAGACTTATTTGAAATTAATGAAGCTTTTGCCGCTCAAAGCTTAGCAGTATTAAAAACTCTCTCTATTCCTAGCGAAAAAGTAAATGTTAATGGAGGAGCGATCGCTCTAGGTCATCCTATTGGAGCATCAGGTACAAGAATTTTAGTTACACTCATTCATGAAATGATTAAAAGAGACGCAAAAAAAGGATTAGCGACTCTTTGTATCGGAGGAGGAATGGGCATTGCAATGTGTGTTGAAAGATAAAATATTAACTTTCAATGGAACTTCCTGTAGTAAACCATCCTGATTATGTGGCAAAAATCAACGATGATAACAAATTTCCTATAAAGAAATTTGGTGCCTTAGCAAATCATCTCTTAGAGGCCAAAGTAGTTCAGAAATTTTATATTCCTGAAGAATGTTCAGTTGAAACAATGAAAACTTCTCATTCATTAAAATATATAAATGATATTAAGAATAAGACCCTAGATATTAAAGCTCAGAAAAAAATTGGTTTCCCAATTAATGATAGCGTTGTAAGGAGATCTTTTGTTGCTACCGGAGGGACTGTGCTAGCTAGTAAACTTGCTTTAGAGTCTAGGCTTGCTTGTAATACTGCTGGTGGTAGTCATCATGCTACTTTTGATTTTGGAGCAGGATATTGCGTTTTTAATGATACTGCTGTTGCGGCCAATTATTTAAAAAACAAGGGGTATGCAAAAAAGATACTAATATTAGATTTAGACGTCCATCAAGGCAATGGAAATTCAGAAATATTTCAAAACGATAAAGATGTTTTAACTTTTAGTATGCATTGTGCTTCAAATTATCCTGCAAAAAAATCTAAAAGCGATATTGATATAGAGCTTAGAGACAATATGGAAGATAACGAATACTTAAATGTTTTAAATAAAAATCTGAAGGAGCTAAATTATAACACTTATGATTTTGTTTTCTATGTTGCAGGAGTTGACATTCATCATGAGGATAGACTGGGAAAACTTAAAATCACTGATGAAGGGATTAATAAAAGAGATCAAATAGTTATTGAAAACTTTTATTCAAAAAATATTCCTTTATGTGGTGTTCTTGGTGGTGGATATAACAAGAGTTTCGATAAACTCATCGAGCTTCATTCAATGTTACATAAAAATTGTGCGGAGTATTTCTAATTGGTCCTGGCCTTAAATGGACTAAACTTAGGGATTAAGGCCAAGACTTGTAATAACTTTAAACTTTAAAAAATTTAGTAAAACTAATAAAACTGACGCGCTACAATTTTAACTGCGGCAGTTTCTCAAAAAATTTTAGAGCTTCGGGGTTAGCAATTGCCTCTTTATTTTTAATTTTTTCACCATTAATAATCTGCTTTACTGCTAACTCCACAATTTTACCGCTTTTTGTTCTTGGGATCTCTGGAACTTTAATGATTATTGCAGGGACATGCTTTGGAGAACAATTTTTTCTTATTCTAGATTTTATCAATTTGGATTTTTCATCATTTATTTCTTGATCATTTTTAGTAGTTACAAATAAAATAATTCTTACGTCATCATCGAAGTCTTGACCAACAACTAGTCCCTCTGTGATAAAATCTATATCCTCCACTTGTTGGTAAATTTCAGAGGTTCCAATTCTTACTCCTCCTGGATTTAATGTAGCATCAGATCTACCACGCATAATAAATCCATTTTTATCGGTTCTTTCAATGAAATCTCCATGGTGCCAAATATTTTTAAATTTTGTAAAGTATGCATTGTGATATTTTTGACCATCATCTCCCCAAAACTTTACTGGCATAGAAGGAAATGGTTGTTTAACAACTAGCTCTCCTTTATCACCATCAACTGTACTTTTTCCATCGTCTGTAAAAACATCAACATCAATACCTAAACTTTGACCTTGAATTTCTCCTTTATAAACATCTGAAAAAAGATTCCCAAGAACTAAACATCCAACTAAATCTGTGCCTCCAGCAATAGAGGCAAGATGAACATCTTTCTTAATGTTATCGTATACATATTTGAAACTTTCCTCTGCTAGCGGTGACCCAGTCGAGGTAATAATTTTTACAGAATTTAAATCTAAATTTTTACTGTTATAATTTTCATTCTTTAAGTGATCTATATACTTTGCGCTAACACCGAAAAGGTTTATTTTTTTATTCTGACAATATTCAAGAAGAACATCTATTTTAGGATAGACTGGAGCTCCATCAAAAAGAAAAATTGAAGATCCGGTTGCTAATCCACCCACCAGCCAATTCCACATCATCCAGCCTGTTGTGGTGTAGTAAAATAGCTTTTCTTTATCTCTAATATCGCAATGAAGCATAAATTCTTTGTTATGCTCGATTAATACATTTCCTGTTCCGTGTGTGATGCATTTTGGTTTTCCAGTCGTGCCACTTGAGAAAAGAATATAAATAGGATGATCAAATTCAAATCTTTCAAAATTTTCATTTAAGTTACTATTCAAAGTCTCCTCAAAATTAATGAAATTTTTTAAATCTTCTTTTTCTTTTTTGTTATAGTTATATGCAATCACATTCTTAATTGATGATATTTCTTTTAGAATTTGATCAACTTTATCTAGTATATTAATCTTTTTTCCATTGTAGTAATAGTAGTCACAAGTAATTAAAACTTTTGGTTCAATTTGTTTAAATCTGTCCACAACACCTTGAGCTCCAAAATCTGGTGAGCAAGAAGACCATATAATTCCATTTTTTGCACAAGCTAGAAAACAAATAATGGTCTCTATCTTATTTGGCACATAAGCTGCAACCCTATCCCCCTTTTGAAGATTTAGTTTTTTGAGATATGATGAAAATTTACAAACTTTTTCATATAACTCATTCCAGGTTATATTTTCTTCAAAACCTTTTTCAGATAGAAAGTTTATTGCTATTTCATCAGATTTTTTTTTTAGGATATTTTCTGAATAGTTTAATTTTGAGTCGGGAAAAAATTTTGTTTTATTAAAAACTTTATCTTTTTTAATTATTTCAGATCCCTTATCTCCGATGATTTTTGAATAATCCCAAAACTTTGACCAAAATTCATCTGGGTTATCAATCGACCACTGCCAAATTTCTTTAAAATTATTTGATGATTTAAAATTTATAAATTTACAAAAATCTCTTAATAAAGAGTTGTCTTTTAATTTTTTAGACGGCTGCCAGAGTGGTTTATTCATAAGAGCTAATTTAGCTCTAATGAAATTATCTTAATAGATATTTTTTTAATAGAAATTTCTGAACAATCTGACCTTGATTGCTTCTTATTTCTTTCTTTTTGAACAATAATTTAATTAGCCATTTCATAACTTATAGAACCATTCAGAGGTGACAAAAAATGGCAAAAAATGTGTCAAAAGTTGAACTATTCAACTTATAAGCGCTATTCTTTCTAGTTTATTATTCAATAACTTTTTTATATGTTCCATCCAGTTTATAATAGAGTTATGGCTCAGAATATTTCAGTTCCAGATATAGGTGATTTTAAAGACGTTGAAGTAATAGAAATTTTAGTCAAACCTGGTGATCAAATAAATAAAAACGATCCTATAGTTACCATTGAAAGTGATAAATCTAGTGTAGAAATTCCATCTCCTTCAGCTGGCCTAATCAAAGATTTAAAAGTAAAAATAGGAGATAAAGTATCTGAGGGAAGCTTATTAGCAACTATTGAAAATGGTCAAGCAGCTTCTTCTCCAAAACAAGAAATAAAAAAAGAAGCTGTGAAAGAGGAGGTGGTTAAAGAACAACCAAAATCTAATGGTAACTTAAATCCTGTAAAACAAGTTAAAAAAGTTTTTGCAGAACCGGCTTCAAAGGATGACATTGATCCAGTTGAAACTAATGAATGGATAGAGTCATTAAACTCTGTAATTGAGTCTGATGGAGCACCAAGAGCAAGCTATCTATTAAATAAAGTTATTGATCAAGCTTATAAGTCTGGTTTGGTTTTACCTGATACTAGAACAACGCCATATATAAATACTATTCCACCCGAGGCAGAGGCTAAATCTCCGGGTGATCAAAATATTGAAAAAAAATTAAGAGCAATTATTAGATGGAATGCCGCTGCCATGGTTGTAAAAGCTAATAAAAAAAGTTCTGAACTAGGCGGACACATAGGAACTTTTGCGTCAGCAGCAACATTGTATGACGTTGGTATGAATCATTTTTGGAGAGCAAAAAATAATAAATTTGGTGGAGACTTAGTATATTTTCAAGGTCACTCGGCTCCAGGTATGTACGCAAGAGCATTCTTAGAGGGAAGGCTCTCAGCAAAACAATTAGATGGATTTAGACAAGAGGTTGGTAAAGATGGTCTATCATCTTATCCTCACCCTTGGTTAATGCCAGACTTTTGGCAGTTTCCAACAGTGTCGATGGGTCTTGGTCCCATCATGGCAATTTATCAAGCTAGGTTCTTAAAATATTTAATAAACAGATTTGGTTCTGGTAAAGAATCAATAGATAATAAAACACTTTCCTGACACTTCGTAATCATCAAATACTTTTTTTGAAACTCTCATTTGTATGGGTACATTATGTAAACTTAGTTTTCCGTCATCACTCTTGACTCTAATTGAACCTGATATTTTTATTTACTACACAATTAATTCTACAAATGCTCCTATGGGGAGCGGGGGTATCGGAAAATATGAAACTTTGACTAAAAAATTTACTAACCTAACAAATAATTATTGGTCAGTATCTTTACCTAAATCCCAAAGCACTTCTTCCATAAAATATAAAATTGGGGCAAGCGTTACGAATGAATCCAGTGTTTTCCCATTTAATAAAGAAGACTTTGAATTAATTGAACATATGGAAACAAAGCATAGTCTAGTTAATATAAATGCAGAAGCTATTACATATTATCCTCATAATGATTATAGCATTCAAAATACTGGATTAGATGAAGGTTATCATATTGTAAAAACAAAAACATTTCTGAACAGAAGTAATGCGGCTCCGATTTATAATTTAAGCTCTCAAACATTTTATTATGATATTCATCGACCTTCAGGAGAAATTATTTATCCAAAAGATGATGTGGATAGTTTAAATGATTCCTCTTATGAATTTGTAATAAGAACAGATTCAACGGTATCCGAAGTACTGTTTAATATTATAGATAGCGATAACCAAAATGATGATGAATCGACAAATGCTGAACAAGGTAATGGGGAAAATAATTGGGCTTTAGCCACTCAAGTTGAACCAAAACCTTTTCTTAACTCAAGTTATGAAAAAGAATGGAGATTTGATTATGTAAATATTCCAAGTACAGGAAATGCTAATATTAAAATCAGACTCAAAGAACCATCCTCATCTACAAATAACGCGCTTAATGATATTGAAGGTCACTACACAACATTAGAAAAGATAATACCGACAAGCGGACCTGGGTTGCTTTTTTTTGTTGCTTATCCTCAAAATGATTTACAATATGTTGGATCAAATTATGTCACAAAAATTCATTTTTCAAAATCATT
>ENA-OSEY01002887-OSEY01002887.1-marine-metagenome-genome-assembly--contig:-NODE-2887-length-10822-cov-7.856305_pt1 | contig 10822 bp, 8 predicted proteins | sample MGYA00248465_ERZ534230 | MGnify/ENA primary metagenome ERZ534230 (study PRJEB26409, sample SAMN06344110) | marine metagenome | isolation source: Sea water from surface | place: Atlantic Ocean:Southern... | reverse complement strand
ATGAAGAAGAGTACGAAGAGGATTCAGATGAAGAAGAGTACGAAGAGGATTCAGATGAAGAAGAGTACGAAGAGGATTCAGATGAAGAAGAGTACGAAGAGGATTCAGATGAAGAAGAGTACGAAGAGGATTCAGATGAAGAAGAGTACGAAGAGGATTCAGATGAAGAAGAGTACGAAGAGGATTCAGATGAAGAAGAGTACGAAGAGGATTCAGATGAAGAAGAGTACGAAGAGGATTCAGATGAAGAAGAGTACGAAGAGGATGATGGAGAATCATTATATGATGAATACGGGGAATGGGATAAAGGTTCAACGTATTTTGACACCTCTTCATCAACAAGTACTGGATGGTATATGGGTCAAGGAACAGATCGTGAAGAGCACGTCCATGAAGGTATGCAGACCTTAGATGGAGGATTTATAGCCATTGGTCATCACTGGGAAAAAGAGGAAGACCCAACGGGATTTACAGATATGATCATTTTAAAAACCGATTCTAAAGGCAATGAGTTGTGGCAGACAATTATTGGAACTCCAAACAAGTTTGATGTAGGTTATGCAGTGAATGAATTATCCGATGGGTATGTTGCCAGTGGAGGACTTTATAAAGATGGATTTCAAAAAAGTGCAATTGTAAAACTTGATTTTAATGGAAATATAATATGGCAGAAAATATTTACACATGATGGTGTTGGTGGAATTAGAGGGATAGAAGTTCTAAATAATGACGAAATAGTCGTTACTGGTTACAAAGAAGGAGATGAAGAAGGGTTTTTGTTCATATCTGATGGATCAAAAGGTTTTATAACGAAAATGTCAACAACTGGTGAAGTAATTTGGGATAAAGACTTATCTGCTATGCAAGGCACAAAAGTTAAGCAAACATCTCAAGGCGGATTTGTTGTCGGATCTGTTGAGTGGGTTGATGTAGGTTTAAATGCATCAATGCATTATTTAGACTCAAATGGAAATACACTCTCAACTAAATTATTCGGGGGCAACAATAACGTGCAATTGTTTGACATGGACATTACGAGCAATGACTATGTTGTGTTTACAGGACATACAACTGGATACCAGACTGCAAATTGGGATTGTATTGTTATGTTAATTGATGACCAAGGAAATGAAGTTTGGAAAAATATCTTTGGTAATCCAAGAGGTTATGATCCCAAATATATTCTTGATGAATGTTATGGGGTCAGAGAAACTTTAGATGGTGGATTTGTAGTAACTGGTGGTACCGGTGATCACTCAGATTATTTTGGTACAGGGCATCCAAACGGTACATCTGACGATTGGAAAGTTTTGTTATCTGAGTTTGATAAAGATGGCAACATGACATCTATTAATGTTTTTGGTGGTGGTTTCGATAAAGGAAATGATGCTGGAGAATTTATTGATGTAACGTCAGATGGTGGATATATTATTTTTTCAGACACCGATTCCAAAGGGTCAAAAGGACCAAATAATTTTGGTTTTTTATATATTAAAAATCCTTAATTAGCCTACTTCCCTTACAAGGAAGAAGTCACAGGTTCAAATCCTGTAGCGCCCACAAGGGTTTTTCAGAAATCTTTACATTTATGTAGCTCAACCGAACAAAAACCCAACATTTTCAATAAAATGACACTATGAAAAAAATAGCTCTTGTAATTATGTTTTTTTCATTTTGTGGTGGGTCCGATGAAACAATTGAACCATTAACAACGACAACTACATCTACAACGCCTACATCTACAACTTCAACAACTACAAGAGATGAAGATACGACAACTACATCTACGACTGATACACAGTCAATAAATGATGATTGCCCCGAAAAGTTATTGTTTGACACTCCTGTTGATCTAAATTTGGTTACTTCAATTTTATATCCAGGACAAATCAGAGCTAATTATTTTAAACCACACGGTGGATTTAGATTTGATGGCTTAGGTGATAACAACAACAAGATTACAGTGAAGATCCCAATTGATAGTTTTTTAGTGCTTGGTAGTAGATATATTGTTGAAGGACAAGTTCAGTATATGTTTGAATTTAATACAGCTTGTAATGTGAAATTTAGGCTTGACCACTTACTAGTATTATCTCCAAAATTACAAGAAATTGCAGATAATCTTCCCGCTCCAAAAGAAGGGGAAACAAGAACAACAAATCTAGAAAATGTAGAGTTTTTAAAAGGTGAAGTGATAGCTACCGAAGTTGGAATATTAAATAATGTATTCGTAGATTTTGGTATATATGACTATAGAAAAGAAAATGAGGCAAGCAAAACTTCAGAATTAGTAAAATCGTTTGGATATGAAATTGCCAAACATGCAGTTTGTTGGTTTGATTGGTTAACTCCTAATGACGAAGAAATAGTTAGAAATTTACCACCCTCTGGGAATGATGGCAGCAGTAGCGAATATTGTAAAAATAGTTAAAGAATGATGAAATTATGAAATACAAAAAAGACTTTGGTGGTTTTCTGATTCTTTTAGGTTTAGCTTGGCAAGTGTTTAGCTTTATTCGGTCTGACTACACTCCAACTCAAGTAATTCTAGCTGCTGTATTTGCGTATCTTGGAGTTCGTTTAACTTACTTTGTTTATTTTAAAAATGACTAGCTACTGGTCTTATTGACTAGTCAATTTTCTTGAATTGAAATAAAAAATACAGCCAAGGTTACAAGTCCAAGAATCGGTGATACTGCCCCAGGAGGTGCATCTTCTAAAATTAAAGATTTGTAGAGCCCAACCCCTCCTCTTAAAATATTCTCCAAAGCAACAATAATCAACATAAGAGGTATGAGTTCTCTCATTTTTATAATTATGAGTAACAAAAAAGATGATAAAACTAATTGAGAAAAACCCCACTGAGCAAATATTGCAACTATATTGGCTGCAGCTTCAGTTGAATAAGTACTAAGCGGTATGCCAGCTATAGATTCTGCTCCACCATCTTCATTAAATATATGCTCTAAACTTCTAAAAAAATTAAAACCTACTAACAACCAAGCAAAATAGTAAACAAATTTATTATCAGGGATTTTATTTTCTATTGATTTAGGAATTACTTTTTTCATATTTATTAAAATATATGAATAAATGATAAATCTAAAGTCAAATATTTTATATTATTTAATATTTTTAAGCAGTTTATATATTAGTTTTGCTTATGGAAGCATTTACTATACTTCAACTTTGGGTCCTGATTTTGATTACTACGGTGGGTATTTAGATTACTTTTATGGCACAAAAGCTACAACAAACTTAGAACAAGGATTAATTTACTTCTATTTAATATCATTTTTTACATCACTTAAATCAGAGTATTTAAATGGATATAATTATTTAGAATTAATTAGCCAGGGTATTCAATTAACAAATTTTATTTTGTATGTTATTGGCTTATTTGGAGTTTTTGTATTTTTAAAAAATAAAAATTATTCAACAAGGATTGCCCTAATTGTATTGACAATATTAAATTTTTTTCCACCGTTATTTGAACTAAGGTTGTTATTTAAATTAGAAATTATCCTTTTCCCACTTTTAATATGGGCAATTGTTTTTTTAGATGAATATTTAAATAATTATTCTGTAAAATTTTTGTTTTTTTCTATCATCCCGGTATCACTTATAATTACTTCAAAAGCAAACTCTGGAATTATGATATTTATTTATTTTTTAATTTTTTACTTTATTAAAGTTTATAAATCGAATAAGTATTATTTCTACTCATCAATTTTTCTGATATTTGTTTTATTTTGTATTTTAAGTTTTGAAAATTATCAAGCTAATGGGTTACTTATTTTTGAACATAAGCTTCCTGAGGGCTTTGATCAAAAAGCAACATTAGATTTTTTATATCATGTTGATTTAAGAAACTTATATTTAAATCCATTTAGACATTCTCAAAATGACTCTTTCTTGGGTATATTATTACTTGATACCTTCGATGATTATTTTACGATTTCCTGGAACGATGACTCAAGTATTTTTTATTTAGATAGAGTCCCTGTGTTATCGTACAAGCTAAAACCACTTCTTGGAATGTTTTTTACATTAATTATGTATTCAATAATTGTTTGGAGACTTATTAAGGACAAAAAAAATAGGTATATTTATTTAATGCCATTAATTGGGGTAGTTGTTCAAATGATAATTTCACAATTTACAGGATACAATCCTGAAACTGGAGATATAGGCAAAACTTATTATTATGCATTTTTTTTGGCAATAACATTTTCATTGATGGTTGCATATATATTGAAATTGTATTTCAAAACTGGGTTAGTTGTTTTTTTATTATTTATAATTTCAGCAATACATATATTTGGTTTTCCAAAATTTGAGAATGAATCAAGAAATGATTTTATCCAATTTAATAATCAAATAAGTTACGGATGTAATATAAATAATCAATTATTTGGTTTTGAAAATAATGACTGCTTAAAAGTTGAACAAAACTTTTGTGACTATATGTATTCAATATCTAAAAAAATAAAAATTGTAAATGGTCAATATGAAACAAAAGAATATGACTTAAGTAACTCAAAAATTAATTTTGAGAAAAACAGTCTCGTTGTAGAGTCAATAGATATTAAATCCTGCAACAACTTATTAAATGATGGATTTAAACCTGTCAAAGTTTTACGAATACAAAATACACCTTATATCAACATTTTGATGTTTATGTTTTTTCTATTTTCAAGTCTCTATTTTGTAAATGTAAGTAAGAGAGATTAAATAAATTTACTATATCTTTTCTTTTAATAATTTAAATTTATAAAAAACATATATCAAAATTGTTATAACGGATGTTATCAATATATCGTTATCTATGTATGAGGACGGATCAGGATTGTTCCACATTGTTAAATATGTTAAGTAAATAATTAATGGTAACGAATAAAGAAATTTACTAAAAAAATTAGAATTCAGATAAAAATAACCAAGAATCAATAAGACAGTTATGGCATTTCCTATGCTGTAATAAATGAATCTGAGAGGATACCATCCAATTAGTGACCAAAATGAATAAACGATAAAGGTCGAAATCAAAATTAGATAAAATAAATTTTTATTATTTTTAAATAAAAAGTACAGACACAATAGAGAAATTAGTAAAGGTATAAGTAAATAACTAAAAAGATCCAATGTGCCTTCTAGGTAACATTTTATAAAACCTGGTATTCTGTGACAGAAATATTCCCCATATTTTCTATTACCGCCTGTAAAGTAATCAATTATCCAAGAAAATTGTTGATATGTCTCAGTATTTGTATCAAAAGTCTTTAAATTATTTATCACAAAAAATAACCTATAAAAGCTAAAAGGAATTAAAAAGATCACTATATTTTTTAGAAAATTTAAAAAATTAAATTTCTTATTTTTCAAATACAAAAAGAATACATATATAACATAACTAACAAGCGATGCTCTGTTGTACATAAACAATAACCCGTACAATAAAGACACTTTAAAATCTAAAATATTTCTATTTTTTACAAGGTAAATTGGCAAAACAATTTGTAACAAGGTTAACATTTGAACTGATGGTCCAAATATTCCCCACTTTGCCATAGGTTGTAAAAAATTTATTAATGATATAAATAAAAGATCGTAATATTTCAATCGTTTAAAGTTTGCTATTTTTAAAATAAGAATCAAAGATAAATTTAGAATAATTGAGTGAATAAAGATTATAGAAGTATAAATACCTAGTTTTTGATCAAATCCTAAAAAATTATATATCGGTGAGAAGATCTCATTAAATATAAAAACTATAAGTATATAAAGAGGCCTTTGTTGATAAGAGTGGTCGTTGAATATGATAAAACTAAAATCCTTAAAGCCCAAAAAATATTCATTTTCATCACAACTGTATGGAAAATTAAAACTGATTGGTTCATTAAATAATTGAAAGGTCTGCTCAACAATCCGTGAGCATACATAATAATCTGGTTCTACAAATTGACTATTAAATAAGAAATAACCAAAAAATATTGAAAGAAATATCGTAATCACATTTAGTGATAAGTAGGTTTTTACAGAGTTGACCATATTATTTAAATCTAACATTTATTTCTGCCAAACTTCAAGACTATGATAAAAACATCAAATAACTTATCAATTTTAAATGGTTGCATTAACGATCAATAATTTATATTCTTTACGATGAAATTTTTCCTTTTTTTTGTTTTATTTTTTAGGAAGTTATTTGTTCATTTTAAAAATCTTACTTATTTTATTTGAATTGTAATAATATTCACTTTTGTCAAAAATATCTTGGCTTATATTAAGATCTCTCCCCATAATCAAGAAGCTTTCCGTACATAAAAAATTCTGATCGTTTATCTCGTAATAAAGATTCTCCTCTTTATTGGTAGAACAAATAACAAAATCTATATTATTTTGCAGGGACTCTTCAATGTAATTAGATTTTATAATATTTCCATTGATAAAATTATCAATCATAAAATATTCATTGTGATTTGTAGGATGAACTATGTATATATCATTATTTTGCTCAAGATAAAAAAGAATAAGTAAATTATCTAATGCAAGAATAGAAAGATCCTTATTGTTTACTTCTTCCAATAGTTGTTGTGAAAGATTTCGTAAAGGATATTCTTCGTAAATTTGATTGTAGTCTGATAAGTTTGAATATGAATTTGTTGCATAATTTGGAAAGTGAGTAAATAAAACTACTAAAAAACTAGTAAATAGGACTACTTTTAAATTACTTGAGAAAACCAAGGCCAAAGAAATTGAGACAAAGAAAATAAGATAGATTAAATGATGATAATATCCTTTGTTTCCTGAATAAAAAAATAGTACTGAACAAAATACAAATAATAATAAAGAAAGATTGATACTGTCTTTAAAACTGTTTAAAGCTAATTTAAAAAATATATTTAAGAGGTTGAAAAGTGGTATGAGAAATAAAAGGCATAAAAAAATATTTGTTTTAAAAATCGATTCTATAAAAACTCTGAGACCATAAAAAAAATAACTATCAGTTGTTGTATAAGAAATTGGTATTTTGAAAATTGTAGTTAAATATACTTCAAATAATCCGTTTAATGAATATATTATTGCCACTAGTAAGTGTGGAATACCAAAGCCCAAAAAAAATTTAAAAAATGCTTCTATGTAATTTTTTTTAAAATTTAAATATAGCGTAAATATAAATCCAACAAGAAATATTCCACTCCCAATATTGATTAAAGTTGAAAGAGAAAAGAAAAATCCTACGAGATAGAAAATGTACTTACTTCTCTTACTAAAACTTAAATAGAACCCAATAGATAGAAAAGTCAAACTCATAATTTCACTGTATTCTGCATTAGCCCAAGGTTGACTTGAGATAAGTAAATACAATAAAGATGAGACAATCGAAACAAGATAGCTTTTTCTTAATTTCCTATTAGCAAAAAAATAAATAACTAAAGCATTTAGAAACGTAAAAATATCAAATACTACTTTAAATAGTAAAAAGTTTTTGTTTGTAATTAGTAAGATTATGTAATTTAAGAAATAAAATAATGGTTGTTTGTTGTCCCATTGTCTCTCATATGGAAGAAAACCATCAAAAAACTCCTGGGAAATTAACAAAAAAGTGCTTATATCATGATCAAGAATTTCATATTGTAAAAAGTTATTTTGGGATAAAAGAGTAAATATAAATATAATTGCAACAGGTACTAATTCAAAAATTCCATTTAATTCAAATTCTGAAATTTTCGAGCTTGAAGGTAACAGCTCTTTATCGAAGATGTAGAGAGATAAAAAAAGAATTTGAAAAAAGAATAAAGAAAAATCGTACTGGTTATAAATCCCCATATAGATAAAGAAAACAATATTTATTGAGAAAAAAAGGTAGTGTCCATATTTTATAAACGTACAAAATAGATAAAAACCAAGCAACAATAAGTAAGAGCTTTTTAGATTTGTTTCATTGAAACCAAAATTATTTAATAAAAAAAAGAATCCAACTAAAAAGATTAAATTAAAATATTTGTGAGAATTTTTACTCGAAAAAAAAATATTTAAAGTCTGCATATATGTTCTTACCCAATGATAAACAATTTAGTATTTGCATATATGAAAGTTAATATATTATTTTTGAATTCATTTAGTATTGTGATTAATAATTCTTAGTTTGTTAAATGAATGTAGGTAAGAAATTAATAATTCTAAAGGTTTTGAGATTTCAATTGATGCAATCGAAAAAAATAATACTACTAAAAATTTACTTACATTTTTCTTTTTCTTTATAAGTAATATTTTTCTATTTGATTATGTAAGAACAAAATCATCAAGGCTGGAAAGTTTTATAGATGAATATTTAGTTTTAGCATCAAATTCAAACTTTTTTACAACTCTAGATTTTAATGCTGGGAGTTTTGTTGGAGGGTCGTATTCAACATATTTAACGTCAGGACCTTTATCTAGTGTAGGTGGTGTAATTCTATGGGAATTATCAAACAACTTTAGATTATCAAGAATTGGAAATTTTTATTGGGTTATCTTGTTACAGATTTTTTTATCAATTTATTTTTTTAAAGTTCACAAAGTAGGAATACGGTTTATCACTGTTGCAAATATCTTTATTATTTCATTAATTCCTTGGTGGCAAGGAAGTTTATATTCTATAGGCGAAATACCATCGATGATTTTGTTTGTAAATGCATTATTTCTATTTAATCACAGAAGAAGACTGTCGATAATATTAATTAGCTTTTCAATAATTTATGGAAAAATACTCACACTTTTACCATTTATTGGCTTTTACATTTTTGTAGTTATCAAAGAAAAAAAATTAATTTCTATACTTAGAGATTTTGGTTATTTTCTTTTACCTATACTCAGTTGGTTTTTATTGATTCATTTAAATTATGAAGGTGGCTCAATAATCAACTATATAAATGATCAGTATATATTTATATCTCAGCATCCAAGCTCTGGTACAAACTTAAACATAATTTACACTTTTTGGGATTCAATAAATAATTCAGAAGTAAGTATTTGGAATATTTACGACATAATAAGAATTGGAATCGTGCCAATTATTTATTTCATCTATATTTTATTAAGACAAGATAAGATCAATTATGTTTTTAACAATCTATCTTTTTTTCTTTTAGGCTCGACATTTCTACCATATATATGGTTTTGGTTTTTAAGTGAGACAAAATGGATGCGTTATTCCCAACATTTCACTGTGATAATCCTTATAAGCTTATTTTATTTTTTATCATCAAATATTTTTACTAATAGAGCTGACTTGTTAACTATAGGATTTTTAATATTAATTTTTATAGAAAACTACAAATTACTTGGATTACTTTCATTTGCATTAATTGTTTTTATATTGTTTTCTAATATGAAAAACAATAAAATTTTAATCTTAAAAATTATCATTGTAACTACTTTATTTCTTGATATTACAATCCCATTTTTTGAAAAAGAAACATTCGCAAATATTTCAGATACGATTTCAGCATGTGAAAAAAATATTTTAGATGATAACTGTAGAATTACTTACCTAAACGAATAAATTAGCTATCAAAAATTTTATTTTTAAAGTATTTGATTGTTAGCTGTGTATTTTCACCTTCGTTTATCGACAAACTATCGCTTCTTTTTCTGTGGTGATGATAAAAATTTGACTTTAGAAAAATAATACCTCCGTTACTTATCCAATAATATGAAAAAGCAATTGCATCCGCGTATAAAAAGTCAGCTGCTTCTTTATCGATTTTTTTTGTTCTTTCTAAAAATTTATCTTTATGAAGAATGAAATTTCCACAATTTAAAACCCAAAGTAAGTTTTTATCTATTGTGATTTTCTTATCATGCAATAATGTTTCTTTAATTTTATTGATATCTAATAAGGTATCTTCATCAAATAGTCTTGCAACGTATTTTTTTCTAAAAAGGCTTAAAAATTTTGAGAAATTAGGATAATTATAAAATTGATACAAAGTTGAAGGGTAGTACAAGTTATTAGGGTCATTAGTCTTCAAAACGTAATTTATATCATGTTTAATATTTTTTGAAGGAATATTATCTGAGTCTATTTGATAAACCCATTCATTAGTACAATTTGAAATAGCTTCTATCTTGTTAAAAAACGCACCTTTATTTTCTGAATTTATATGTAAGCTCAATTTTTCAGAGTTTATATTTGTTAATATATCTTTTATATTTTTTATTTCTTTTTCTGAAGAACAGTCATCTTGAATAATAATCTCATTTACAATATTTAAACCTATAAACCTCTTTAAGCAATCTTTTAGATATTTGCTCGAATTATATGTTGGAATAGCAACGCTGATATAATTTTCCATCTCAAGCTAACAATAATTCTGATATGTGTTTAATTTGATATTTTTTTAAAAGACTCAAAGGTTAAGTTTTATTTCAGAATTATATCTGTAAAATTAATGTGAATTTAAAAAGTTGAGGAATGTTAAAAAATAAATACATAAACATTTTTATTATCATCTGTGCCTTGCTTATATTTACTAAAGTCGATTTTAGATTTGATGAAATTTTTCCCGGATCTTTTGTTGACGACGCCGAATATTATTATCATGCCGAAACAATAGCAGTTGATTTTGACTTGGATTATTCAAACCAAATGCCAGAAACACCAAACAGAAATTTAAATGTTAAAAATAAAGATTTTGTTGTACCTGTTCACCCAATTGGTGTTGGATTATTTTCATTTCCATTCGTTTTTTTATCAAATCAAATTTCATCACAATTTACAGTGAATTCATTAATATCACTTAACTACTTCATATATTCCTTAGTGCCGATCTTT
>ENA-OSEY01002886-OSEY01002886.1-marine-metagenome-genome-assembly--contig:-NODE-2886-length-10823-cov-2.454402_pt1 | contig 10823 bp, 12 predicted proteins | sample MGYA00248465_ERZ534230 | MGnify/ENA primary metagenome ERZ534230 (study PRJEB26409, sample SAMN06344110) | marine metagenome | isolation source: Sea water from surface | place: Atlantic Ocean:Southern... | reverse complement strand
TGACCTTGATTTATTTGTTGTGTTCCATGATATAGCCCTGTGGTGTCTCCAAGTCCAACTGTATTGGCTGTTGCAAACAATCTAAAATTTTGATGTGGATTTATAACTCGATTATTATCTAGTAAAGTTAGTTTTCCTGAAACCTCCAAGACCCTTTGAATAACAAACATTACGTCAGCTCTTCCAGCATCATATTCATCAAATACAATTGCAACAGGGTTCTGCAGGGCCCAAGGAAGGACACCTTCTCTAAATTCAGTTACTTGTTTTCCATTTTCTAAAACAATGGCATCTTTGCCTACTAGGTCTAAACGGCTAATATGGCTATCTAAATTAACTCTTACACATGGCCAATTTAATCTTGCAGCAACTTGTTCAATGTGCGTTGATTTACCAGTACCATGGTAACCTTGGATCATAACCCTTCTATTATAGCAAAATCCAGCAAGTATTGCTTTTGTAGTAGTTTCATCAAATAAATAAGATTCGTCAATTTCAGGTACAAATTTAGTTTTTTCATTAAATCCAACAATATTCATGTTTGTTTTGAAACCGAAGGTTTTTTCTGAATCAATAACTAAGGTTTGAGAAGATGGAAAAGTCCCAGAATTAAAGTCCATATTGTTAGTTAGACTAACTTCGTTCATATTGTAATCTCCAAAAATGTTTCTGTTAGGTTTTTGCTGGTTTCGTTAAAGATTCTAAAATAATTTTATAAGCATTTGTTATATCAATAAATTTATCTTTATTATTTTTTGATTGATTTTCATTTTGTACATCAGGATGCCATTTTTTTGCTAAAAATTTATATTTTGTTTTCACTTCTTTAATATTTGTGTCATGACTCAAGCCTAATATTCTAAAAGCATTTTCCAACTTTTTATTAAATACTTTTTTATTTTTTATATTTTTTTTATTTTCAAACTTATTAAAAGCTTTCTCAAAATCATAATTTATATTTTTTGTTCCAAATTTCCAACTTGGTCGATCCCAAGTAACTGATTTTCTTATTTCAACTTCTAATTCTTGTTCATTTAATCCTTCAAAATAATTCCAAGATTTATTAAAGTCCCTAATACAATTGATACAAAAGTATAAATATTCTCTTAGTTGATCCCTTGATTTAGGTGCAGGGTATACCCCTAATTCATTACATTTCGGGTTAGAGCAAATTCTTTCTTGTTTTTCTTTTTGATTAGTATGCAACATAAATTTAATTCTTTATTTTAATTATAGAATTATGTAGTAATCCATGCAAGGTAGGAATTATTTTTTTAAAAATTTTTGTTTAATGAGATTCTGTTGAAAAGAAAAATTAATATTGAAAATTTAATCTTAAAAAATTATGAACCAGAATTCTTCTCTGTTTTAGACGTCTCTGAACAACATAGGGGTCATCAAAACTTTAAAGAAGATGTAGAGAGTCACTTTGAAATTATAATTGTTTCAGAAAAGTTTAAAAATTTAAACAGGATAGAAAGACATAGAATGGTTAATCAAACTTTAAAAAAAGAATTTTTATCAGATCTCCATTCAGTAATTATAAAAACATACACATCAGAGGAATATAAAAACACTTAATGTTTATTCTTATTTATTCCTAGCTCATTCCATAAACGTAATTGAGAGATAAAATTTGATTTTTTTTGTAGTATTCTAAATCTAATATCAAAAAATCTAAACTCTTGTCCAGGTTCTGGTATTGTTTTGGACTCATATAAGATTAATCCTGCAATAGTATTTGCATTTTGATCTGGCAATGTCCAACCCAGGGAACGATTAAGATCTCGTATTGTCACGGATCCATCTACGATAAAAGATCCATCTGGCTGAGGTTTAAGGCCCTTAACCTTTAAATCAGTTTCATCATCTATTTCGCCTACTATCTCTTCTAGAATATCTTCTAGTGTAACAATCCCTCTAAAATCACCATATTCATCAACCACAACTGCAAAGTGTTCTCTCCTGGTTTTAAAAATTTCTAACTGATCAAATAATAATGTTGTTTCTGGAGCAAAATATGGTTGTATCATTAATTCAGATAAATTTATGGAGTTTATATTTTTAAAGTTTCTTCTTCTTAAATTTCTGAATAATTCTTTTGCGTGTAAAATACCGATTATATTATCAGGGTTGCCTGAATAAATTGGTATTCTAGTAAATGGACTTTCCCCTACAACCTTAAAAATTAGCTCAGGATCTTCTTTCGAGTCTATCATTGTGACTGCGCCTCTATGGGTCATAACAGCTTCTATAGTTACCTCATCCATATCAAGCATACTTGACATCATTTTCCCACGCTCTTTTCCACGACTTTCATTTCCAGCATGTAATCTGATCATTCCTCTAAGTTCTTCAGTTTTTGCTTCTTCATCATTAATTACTGGCCCAGAAACTATTTTTGCAAAACGTTCTGTAATAAATGTAGCTGGTGTTAATAAAAAAATAAAAAAGTTAATTATTGGAGCGACGGTTAAAGCTACTTGATCTGAATGACTAAAAGCATAAGTTTTAGGAATAACTTCTGCAAAAATTACTAAAACAATTGTTAATAATATAGTTACAAAAATTAAATCAAATTCTCCAAAATAGATTATAGCAAAGCTTGTTGCGTATACTGAGGCTACAATATTTACTAAATTATTGCCTATTAAAATTGTACTAATCATTTTTTCTTTTTTAGCTAAAATACTTTCAATTGTTATTGCTCTTTTGTTACCTTGAAGTGCTAACTCATGTATTCTAGCCTCTGATACTGCCGTTAAAGCAGTTTCGGAACTTGAAAAAAAACCTGATAAAATAATTAAGAAAAGTATGTTACATAAGAATATGAATAAGTCTGGCATTATATCTCATCATTTAAGAATTCAATTAAAATATTTTCATCCATATTATTTTTTATAAAAGATTTTCCAATTTTTTCATTAAGAATAAATGTTAACTGATTATTTTTATTCTTTTTATCATATTTAAATTTTTTTAACATTTCTGATGTTGTAATAGGAAGATTTATTAACTCTTGTAAAGAAGTAGGTAGAGTTAATTTCTTAAAAAATCCTATTACTCTATCTGTTTCAACTTGAGGACAATAACCCATTTTACTAGAAAGTCTGAACGCTAAGCAAATTCCAATTGATACTGCTTCACCGTGAATAATTGTTCCATCATATTTTCCAAATGACTCAATGGCATGACCGAAGGTATGCCCAAGATTTAGAAGAGCCCTTTTACCATTTTCTTTTTCATCATTTTTTATTATTAAAGACTTTATTTCACAAGATTTGCTAATTACCTCATTTAATTTCAACTGATCATAATTTAGAATATCTTTGTAATTTTCTTCTAAACTGTTAAAAAATCCAAAATCGTAAATGAGACCATACTTGATAACTTCAACCAAGCCAGCTAAAAATTCTCTTTTAGGTAATGTCTTAAGCATATCTATGTCTGCTATAACAGCAATTGGTTGATGAAAAGAACCAATTAAGTTTTTGCTTTTACTGCTATTAATGCCAGTCTTACCTCCTACCGAGCTATCTACTTGAGCCAATAGGGTAGTGGGTATCTGAACAAAATCTATTCCTCTTAGAAGTATTGAAGCAGCAAACCCTGCTAAATCACCAATGACGCCACCACCAAAAGCAATTATTAAACTACTTCTATCTATCTTAAATGATAAAGATTCTTCTAAAATATACTCTAATTGAGAAAAATTTTTTGTTTTGTCACCTCCCGGAATGCCTATTAAATTAACTGATTCACATAATTTTTTAATTGTTTCAACAAATGAAATAAATTGTTCGTTATCGTTGTTTTTTAAAGAAAAAAAATTATCATGAATTAATATAACTTTTCTTTTTAATACAAATTTTTTCAAAATTTCTTCACAATTAGATAATAAACCATTACCTATAAAAATTGGATATGAAAAATTATTAAATTTATCGTTCAGTGAAACGTTAATGATGATTGGTTTCATTTTATTGCTTTATTTCTTTGATGAGATATTAAATTAATTAACTTTTCAGTTATTTGATTTTGATTAAGTTTATCAGTATTTATTTGATTGTGACAAAGAGAATAGTATTTGGTTCTTATTTTTAAAAGTTTTAATATTGAATCTCTAGTTTTTCCTTTTATCATAGGTCTTTTTGATCCATCTCCTACTCTTTGAACTAAAACATCTACAGGAGTGTTTAACCAAATTACATTTGTATTGTTTAATAGTAAATCTCTAATTTCATTATCATCAAATCCGCCACCACCTAAACTAATTATTACTTTTTCTCTATTTTTATTAATTTTTAAAATTAAATCACGAATTGTTTTTTTTTCAATTTTTCTAAAAAAAACTTCACCATGTTTTTGGAAAAGTTGTTTTATTGTGATCTTGAATTCTTTTTCAATCATATGATCAATGTCATAGAAATTGTATTTTAAAATATTTGCTATTTGACGGCCAAATTTAGACTTTCCTGTGCCCATCATTCCAATTAATGTAATCTTTTTATAGTAGGGATTTATTTCTTCAAAATTTAACATTTACATAAAATATCATATTAACTTTATACAGACATCATATTTTTAGAAACTTTTCTAAAAATTATGGTAAATAGTATATATAGCCAAAAACTCGCCATATTTTTTAGCTATTTATATTGAAGGATTATGATGAAAAATTATAAATTTATTTTAATTACTTTAAGTTTTGTTGTCTTAGTTGGTTTTCTGGTAGTAACCTATTTAGATATACCAGCTCCAGATAAATTACAAACAAAGATTTTAGATGTTAATGATGAAAAAATTAAATAACTTTAATTTATTAAATAAGAAGTATGCAATGTTGTTAATTCATTGCATCTTGTTTTTTTGTCTCCAACTCAAACCTTCTTTTGCTCAGTCTAATTTTTCCAATAAAGAAGTTTCCTCAAATAACGTTAATGCTGAAATTAAAGTAAGTAAGCTTGCAAAGCCATCTTTAGGATCCCTTGGGGTAAAAACCGAAGTAAATAATTTAATGGGTTTAAATATTTGGCAAAATCTGAAAGTGGAAGAAATTATTGAGCATTTAAATTATATTCCAGATAATTTAGCTAGTAAACATTTACAAATATTTTTAAATGATCTTTATATTAGTGCCTCTGTCCCACCAGAGGGTGAATCAAATCAAATTTTGAAATTTTTGGAAACTAGATTGTTTAAAATTAAAAATAGTGGGCAGAGTAAAAATTTATATAAATTAGTCTCTCAATTACCTAAGAGTAATCGATGGGATATTTGGAAAAAGTGGCAAATAGAATATGAGTTAATTAATAGAAAAGATGAAAAAGCTTGTGAATTTATTAATGTTGAGTCTAAATCTAATGTCAAAGATTTTTGGCAAATGGCTCGAATTTTCTGTTTGTCTATTGAGGGGAAGAGAGATCAATCAGAGTTTGTTCTAGATTTGATAAAATCTAGAGGTTTTAATGATGAAATTTTCGAAGATTTATTTGAATCAATCTACAATGAAGTTAACGTTCTAAATATTGAAAATAAAAAAAACAAAATACAACCATTACATATTGTGATGATGGATACTTTAAAGATACCAATAAAAACAAATTATATTGCACACCTTGGGATTGAATATACAGACTCTTTATTGTCGCTTAATTATTTAACATCAAAAGCAAGAGCTTTTCTATTAGACAAGCAATTAAATTATAACTTTGTCTCTGTCGATCAAATAATTGAAAATTATAAATCAGTCGCAGATGGTAATTATGACTTTGAAATATCTTTTTCTAACTTTTTGAAAGAACCAAATGGTTACAATAGAGCTAATGTTTGGCTAAGCATAATCAAAATTAAAGATGATGTTAAAAAAGTTAATTCAATCCTAAAAATGATTAAGTCAGAAACAAATAATGGAAGATTCAATGATGTCATAGGCCTATATTTAAATCTTTTAAATGAGATTGACAATTCTTCTTTGCCACAAGAGCTAAATCAATCAATAGAAAGGCTTAAAATTTCTTCTAATCCTGATCTGTATCCTAATAATAATTTTGCAAATATAATTTCATTAGCTGAGGGTCAAACTTGGGATTTTAACTTGATTTCAAAAGAAAAAGCTTGGCCATTAATACCAATCATTGAAAAAGCTGGTATGATAGAACCAAACTCAATAAATTGGATGAATTATTTAAGAGATCTTAAAGAAATTGATTTAGAAGAAGATACATATCTAAAATGGGAAAGTAATTATAACTTAAGAAGATTTCTTTTAACTAAATCAATTGAAGAAGCTGCAAAAAATAATAATAAAACCTTAACAGTTTTACTGACAGCAAGATTAGTAGGTGATAATCCACTTATTGATTTTGATTTGAATAGCTTAATTACAATCAGGAATTCCTTAAATTCAATTGGCTTAGAAAATTTATCTAAAATTATTACACAAGAAATAATGACATCCAAAATTGTAAATCTTTAAAGTTTAATTATGAAAAATCTAAATCAAAAATCACCAGAATTTATAGATAAAATCTTAGGAGTTATTTGCCTAGAGAAAGGGTTGTCTAAAAACACAAAAATAGCTTACACAAAAGATATAAGTTTAGTTTTTGAATGGTTTGAAAATAAAAATATTAATTTTCTTTTTGCAAACGAAAAAAACTTTCGTGAATTATTTTCTTTTTTGCAAAGAAAAAACTATAAACCTAGTTCGTTAAGCAGAAAGTTGTCCTCATTAAAGCAATTTTATGATGTTCTAAAAGCAGAAGGATACATAAAAATTAATCCACTTAACAACTTAGAAAGTTTTAAAAAAATTAAAAATTTACCAAAATCACTATCTGAAGAGCATTTGATTTTGCTGCTAACAAAAGCCAAAAAAAATCTTAAAAATTTTGAGAAAGATAATTCTACAAAAAAATTAAAATTTCTACGTATTTTAACTATTTTAGAAATTCTATACTCTACTGGGATGAGAGTTTCTGAACTGATATCTCTTCCTTTATCAGATTTTATTAAAATAAATGATTTGCTACAGATTAAGGGTAAGGGTGGTGTTTATAGGCATGTTGCTTTTAATAAAGAATCCAAAAAAATGATAGAGATGTGGTTGTTACATAGGTCTTCAATAGAAAAATTCATAAATAATAAGTATATTTTCCCTAGTAATAATGGTATTGGACACATTACTAGACAATCTATATATATGGAATTATCAGAATTATCAAAAAGTATAAATATGAATAGCGCTCACGTCACTCCGCATAAAATCAGGCATAGTTTTGCAACTCATATGTTAAATCGAGGTGCTGATTTAAGGTCTTTACAAAAACTTCTTGGTCACGCTGATATTAGTACTACTGAGATTTATACAAAAGTCCAATCGAAAAGATTGTCAGGTCTTGTAAATGACATCCATCCATTAAATAGAATAAACCTTAAGAAAAAAGAAAGTCTTTAAACATGATTAAGCATTTTTTAGCATTTGAAAAACAAATTGCAGATCTTGAAGGAAAAATAGAAGAGCTTCGTCATTTGTCTTCTGGTAGTGATATTAATATTGCAGAGGAAATTGGTAAATTACAAGCAAGTGTATCAGAAAAGTTAAAATCTACTTACTCACAATTAAGTCCTTGGCAAAAAGTTTTGGTATCTAGACATCCTGAAAGACCACATTTTCAAGATATAATTAAAAGTTTGTTCGAAGATTATATTCCTTTGTCAGGTGATAGAAATTTCGCTGATGACAATGCTTTAACTGGTGGTATAGCTTTTTTTAGAGGAAAGAGTGTCGTAGCTATAGGTATAGATAAAGGTAAAAACACTCAAGATAGAATTCATAAAAATTTTGGTATGGCTAGGCCTGAAGGTTATAGAAAAGCAGAAAGATTAATGCAATTAGCTAATGATTTTTCAATTCCAGTCTTAATGTTTGTTGATACAGCAGGTGCTTATCCTGGAAAAGGTGCTGAACAAAGAGGTCAAGCTGAAGCCATTGCGAAATGTTTGCAAAAGAGCCTGGAGATTACTGTTCCTTCTATTTCAGTAATTACAGGCGAAGGTGGCTCAGGAGGAGCAGTTGCTTTAGCTGTGGCTAATAACACACTTATGTTAGAACATGCAATTTACTCTGTTATTTCCCCTGAAGGATGCTCTTCAATTTTATGGAGAAGTTCTGATTATGCAGATCAAGCAGCTGAAGCTTTGAAGTTGACTGCACAAGATATGGAAAAATTTAAAATTATTGATGAGATAATTCCAGAACCTATCGGTGGCGCACATAGAGATCCAATCAATACAATAAAAAGTATTGGTGATGTTATAGAAAAAAGATTAAATGAACTGATGGTTCTTAGTAAAGATGAATTACTTAAACTAAAAGAAAAAAAATATTTAGAAATTGGTTAAATAATCTTTTTTTGAATTTAATGTAGGTATAGCTCTTCTCGCTTTCATTACTTCATCTAGATTAATATTAGCATGAATTATTCCAATTTCCTCTTTTGCATCTTTTAAAACCTCTCCCCATGGAGATACAATCAAAGAATGCCCATAACTAGTTCTTCCACATTCGTGATAACCAGTTTGAGCAGGTGCAATAATGAATGCACCAGTTTCTATGGCTCTTGCCTTAAGCAAAGTATGCCAATGAACCGGTCCAGTTAAATTTGAAAAGGCAGATGGTACAACAATTATTTCAGCGCCATTTACTGCTAAATCTTGATATAGATGGGGAAAGCGCAAATCGTAACAAATTGTCAAACCAATTTTAATTTTATTTTTTTTAATTTCTGCAATGATTGCTTTATTTCCACTTTTGTAAGTATCAGATTCTCTATAAACATCACCATTAGGTAGATTTACGTCATATAAGTGAATTTTATCATATTTGTATAAAACATCTCCTTTAGGTCCAACCAAAAAAGATCTATTTACTAACTTATCATCTACTTTTATGGGTAAAGAACCAATTAAAATAAAGATTGAATTAAGCTTAGCCATTTCTTTTAAAATTTGTAGGCTAAAGTTTTCATCTTCGGTTTTAGCCAATTCATTAGTTAAAAAAGAATTATTTTGGAGAGAAGTGGCGCATTCGGGTAAAGTAATCAATTCTGCTTCAACATCAAGGGCTTTATAAATTAAATCTTTTATTGTTTCTAGTGTATGTTTTTCATTCTTTGCAGATGAGTATTGGAGACAGGCAATTGATAATTTACGGTTCATATTATTTAACAAAATTTTCTAGGCCATTATCTTCTTCTAACTTATATAAATCATCACATCCACCTATATGACGATCTTTGAAAAATATTTGTGGCACAGAAGTTCTGCCACCGGATTTTTTTATCATTTCATTTCTCTTGGAATAATCTAAATCAATATCTATTTCTTCATAAGGAATGTTTTTCTTTTTTAAAAGAGATTTAGCACGATAACAAAATCCACATAGTGAACTAGTATAAATTATTATATTTTTATTCATTATAATCCTCAAAAATTTATGAAAATAAGTCTTGTATGCAAAAAATCAGAGCATCATCAGCTGGAGGCATTTTATATTTTCTTAGCATATTTGGTTTAACCCACATAATTTCATTATTCTCCATAGATTTTGGCTCGCCCTCCCATCTTCTGCATACATATAAGAGCAAAAGCAACTGAAATTCTTTATAACTAAATTCACTAAAAGACAAAGGCGCAATACATTTGTTGTTTATGTTAATGTCAAGTTCTTCTTTTATTTCTCTTATTAGCGCAATTTCCGGCACCTCACCAGTTTCAACTTTTCCACCTGGAAACTCCCAAAAACCTGCTAAATGTTTATTTTTGGGTCTTTTTGATAATAAAATTTCATCAGCATCATTAATTAATGCTAATGAAACTACAATTTTAATATTTTTATGACCTGTAATCGGCATTTATATCTATGTATTTATGGGTTAGGTCACATGTATATACAGTAGAACTTGACTTGCCTACTCCAACATCAATCTCAAGAAAAATATTATCTTGTTTTAAATGTTCTGTTGCTCGTAATTCCGAGTAGTTTTCATAAACCATTCCATTTTGTGTTACTTGTTCATCGCCAATATAAATTTTGATTTTATCTCTATTTGCTGGTTGACCTGATTTCCCAACAGCCATAATAATTCTACCCCAATTTGCGTCCTCTCCAGCAATTGCAGTTTTAACTAAAGGTGAATTTGCTATAGAAAATGCTATTATTTTTGCTGATTTTTTTGACTTAGCGCCTGTAACTTTAATAGTTATAAATTTTGATGCACCTTCACCATCCTTAATAATTAATTTAGCAAGCTCTAACATCAAGCTAAATAAATTTTCTTTAAATTCAATTAAGCTGGTGTCTTTAAAATTATTAATCGATTTGTGTTTTGCTGTTTTAGTGGCTGCTAATAAAACAGTATCACTTGTTGATGTGTCGCTATCTACAGTTATAGAATTAAAACTTATCTCATTACTGGATACAATTAATTTTTGAAGAGTATCCGATGATATGTTAGCGTTAGTAAAAACAAAACCTAACATTGTTGACATATTTGGTGCAATCATACCCGAACCTTTAGCTATTCCTACAATTTCAACATCAGCATCATCGATTTTACAAACTCTCTTGCTTACCTTTGTAAATGTATCAGTGGTTTTGATAGCAGTAGCAGCTTTTATCCAATCTGGGCTTTTGAATGGAGACATTGACTTTATGCTTCTTATCACTATATCAGCATCTAATTGTTCTCCAATGACACCAGTAGAGGCAGTATATATATGATTAATACTACAATTAAACTTTTTCGAAAGATATTTTG
>ENA-OSEY01002882-OSEY01002882.1-marine-metagenome-genome-assembly--contig:-NODE-2882-length-10828-cov-4.920659_pt1 | contig 10828 bp, 10 predicted proteins | sample MGYA00248465_ERZ534230 | MGnify/ENA primary metagenome ERZ534230 (study PRJEB26409, sample SAMN06344110) | marine metagenome | isolation source: Sea water from surface | place: Atlantic Ocean:Southern... | reverse complement strand
CATAACATCGTTTTTTTTTAAAATAACAAACTTGTTATTTCTAATGACACCTAAGATATTTGCCTCTAAATCGGGAAATTTTTTAGTCAATTCGTTGAGTTTAATACCTTGAATTGGGCAATCTGTATTTATTAATATTTCTAAAAGTCTTATCTTATTTTCTGCAAATGGAATATTATCTAGTGCGCCTGGTGCCTCTAGTTTTCTTTGCAGGGATTTTGCAATTTCAAGTTCTGGAGAAATGATCACATCAATTGGCAAATTTTCTTTACTATATATTTTCGAAAATTTGGGGTCTAAATAGTATTGTGATCTAATTCTTGCGATTTTTTTATTTATTTTAAATACTGTATAAGCAATTTGACATATTAACATATTGATTTCGTCATTTCTTGTTACTGCAATTATCATATCTGCATCTGAAGCATTTGCTTTTTCTAGAATTGATGGATAAGTAGCTTTTCCAACTATGGCGTTTACATCAAGACTATCCTTGATTTTTTCTATATCCTCACTCGATTGATCAATAACAGTTATTGAGTGTTTTTGCTCACTCAATAATTTGGCAATTGTAAAACCCACTCTTCCAGCGCCACAAATTATTATATTCATTAATTAAGGTCTTTGATATTTAGGCCTTTAAGCTTTCTATGGAGTGCTGACCTTTCCATACCAATAAACTTAGCCATTTTTGATACATTTCCACCAAATTTTTTTAACTGTGTTGTTAAATACTCTTTTTCAAAATTTTCCCTCGCTTCTTTCAATGGTATCGACAAAGTCTTTTCAGGTTTAGCTATTTCGTATGACTGAACCTTTAGCGACTCTTTTATAATGTTTGAAACCTTTTCTGAAGTATCTGGAGCCAATATAGCAATTCTCTCAATCAAATTTCTTAATTCTCGCACATTGCCAGGCCATGAATAATCAATTAAGTAATGATTATCAGGATTAATATGAAATTCTTTCAAATTATAAATATTTGATATTTTTTTTGAGAAATACTCAACTAATAATGGAATATCTTGTACCCTTTTGTTTAACGGCTCTATGTCAATTTGAAAAACATTTAATCTGTGAAATAAATCTTCTCTAAAATTACCGTTGTTAATCTCCATTTTGATATCTTTGGCCGAGGAACAAATTATTCTAACATCTACCTTAATATCATGATTACCATTGATCCTTTTAAATTTTTGGTCGGTAAGAACCCTTAAAATTTTTGATTGAGTTTCCAATGGTATTTCCGATACCTCATCTATAAGTAATAAACCACCGGTAGCTTTTTCTAAAGCTCCGTACAAAATAGAACCATCGTTTCTTTCTTCACCAAATAATTCCTGCTCATATTTTTTTACATCTAATAAAGCACCATTCAGAATTATAAAAGGACCATTGCGTCTTTTGGATTGTTTATGAATTTTTCTAGCGATAAGTTCTTTTCCGGATCCAGTAGGACCATTTATAAATATTCTACTATCGGTAAGAGCAAGTTTTTTAATTTGTTCATTAATTTTTGTTATATTCTGGCTAGATCCAACTAAGTCAAAGGAGTGAAATAATTTTGTCTGCAATTCTTGATTTTCTTTTTTAAGATCATAGTTTTCTACAGCTCTTTTGACAAAATTTAACAATCTTTCCTGATCAAAAGGTTTTTGAATAAATTCAAAAGCTCCAGATTTAAGAGATTTAATTGCCATTTCAATATTAGCATGGCCTGAGATAATTATAACAGGAATATCTTTATTTTTTAATTTAATATGATTTAATAATTCTATACCATCATTTTCACTTTTATCTAATTTTACATCTATGATTGCTATGTCAGGTAATTTTTTATCAATTTCAGTCAAAGCTTGATTATAATTAGCCGCCAAACGCGTCTTATAACCAGTTTCTGATAAAATTTCTTCTAATATAATCCTTATCTCAGCGTTATCATCGATAATTAGTATTTCTGTTGACATAATTTAAATTGAGAAAAATAACTCTACTTTAGCTCCTTTTGTTGTATTTGATAATTTTAATGATCCATTATGATCTAATATAATTTTATTAACTATTGATAAACCTAGTCCAGATCCATTTTTTTTTGTTGTATAATATGGCTTTATTAATTCTTTATTATTTTGTTTTGCAAATCCGACGCCATTATCTTTAATGACAATATCTATATATGCTCTTCTTTTAGTTATTTCTATATTAATTATTCCTTCAAAATCAACGTTTTTCAACCGCTTTTCGTTTATACTTTCAATAGAATTTTTTATTAAATTAAAAATTGCTCTGTTGATTTGTTCTAGATCACAATCAAAATTAATAGCATCATGATTATATTTCAGTAGAATTTTAATACTTGGATTTAATTTTTCTAACAATTTAATATTATTATAAATTATTTTAACTAAATCATTTTCTTTTATTACTGGTTTAGGCATCCTAGCAAAATCAGAAAATTCATTAACAAGATTTTCAATCTGTTTTATTTGATTTAAAATAATATTTAGATTATTTTTAAATTTATTTTTGTCAGTTTCATCAAAATTTTTTAAATATTTAGATCTTAAATTATCAATTGTAAGTTGGATCGGTGTTAATGGGTTTTTAATTTCATGTGCTAATTTTCTGGCTACAGTGCTCCATGCCTCATGTCTCTCAGAATTTAGAAGTTTTTCTTGTTGATTTTTTAATTTATATATCATCTCATTAAAATTATTATTCAGCTTTTCTATTTCTGCATCAGCTTTAAGCTCTGGTACCTTAACATCTAAATTACCCTGTCCAATTTCATTGGATGCACTAATTAAATTATTTATTGAGATAAAGAATCTAGAGGAAAATCTTATCGCTATTGTTATTGAGAGAAATAATAAAAGAGCAACAATAATTATATATATTAAAGCAAATGAAATTTTGATCCCTGTATTTTGATCCTCAACAGTATAATAAAAATTTACAGCCTCCTCTGACTCTCTAAGATATTTTGATATATCCTCATCAAGAAATTTAACTACATATAAAAAATTATTTTTAAATTTTGGTAATTTGATTACAGCAGCTGATTTATTTTCAAATGCATTTATAATTTTTAAAGGTCTTTCTTCATTTAAAACGAGTCTTAAAGCTTCATCTTCAATTGGAGTATATCCTGTTTCTGAGGATGACATTAAAACATTTTTATCTTTATCAATTATATGAATTTGATCCAGTCCTCTTATTATTCTTTGATTGTTTATAAATGTCTGAAAATTATCTTTATTTTTAATATAATTTAAATTTCTATTGATATCATATGCAACTATAATAACATCAGATTCAATTTTATTACGTTTTTCACTTACATATCTTCTTGCTATTTCGTAAGAATTATTTACTGCGGTAGTAATCTTTTTATCAAAATACTTTTCGATAGCAAATGAAAATAGAAATAAGGAAAAGATTGAAATCAATATTGAAGGAATTAATGTAAATAATGAAAAAAAAATAATATATTTTCTGTTGGCTACGGAACCTCTAACATTAATATTTTGTTTTAAGGAGTTTTTGGTTTCTAAGAATATAAATCCAAAAAAAATTAATAAGAGTATTATATCAACAATTAATAAGTACTTAAGACTTTCATCGCTTATATTGAAAAAATTTTTTTCTATAAAGGTCAAAAATGTAATAAAACCAAGTAATAATGTTACAAAAAAAACTATAATTAAAAATAGGTTTCTTTTTATAAATGCTTGCATAAATTTAATTTATATTAAATTTAAAAAAAAATAACATGAATAATTATTTTGTAATTTTAGCCGCTGGAAATAGCAAAAGATTCAGGTCTGATATACCTAAACAATTTATTAAGTACAAAGGTTTAATGTTATTTGAGCATTCTATAAAAAAAGCAAAAAAAACAAAATTATTTAATAAGATAATATTGGTAGTTAACAATAATCATAAAAAATACATTAATAATTTTAAAGATAATAAAGTTAAAATTATATTTGGTGGAAATGAAAGATATAAATCTTCATTTAATGCATTGAAATTTATAAAAAAATATAATCCAAAAAATGTATTTATTCATGATGCCGCAAGACCAAATTTTTCTTTAAAATTATTATACAAACTTAATAAAGGATTAAAAAAAAACAAATGTGTTGTACCTTATCTTACCTCAAATAACTCCTTAAAGTTAAAGAATAAAAAAAAAATTATTAATTTAGATAGAACAAAAGTCTATGAAACGCAAACACCTCAATGTTTTGATTATAATTTATTGTTTAAAATTTCAAAATTAAATAAAAAAATAGTTACAGATGAATCTACATTATTTCTCGATGCTGGTATTAAGGTAAATTTTATTAAAGGTGATACATCTAATAAAAAAATTACTAAATTAAATGATTTGGAAAATAATATTAAAAACTATTATGGTATAGGCTTCGACGTTCATAGATTAGTGCCAAAAAGAAATTTATATTTAGGTGGTATTAAAATTAAATCAGACTTAGGAACACTGGGTCACTCAGATGGAGATCCTATTTTACATGCTGTGACAGATGGAATTCTTGGTGCTTGTAATTTAGGTGATATAGGAACAAAATTTCCTGACACTAGTAAAAAATATAAAAATATAAGATCTACGATTTTGTTAAAAAAAGTTATAAATGATATTAAAAAAATGAATTACACTATTAATAACATTGACATAAATGTAATTGCACAAAGACCAAAAATATCTAGTCATAGAAAAAAAATTGTTAAATCTATTTCAACTATTTGTGATATACCAATAAGCAAAATAAATATTAAAGGAAAAACTACAGAAAAATTAGGTGTTGTAGGAAAAGAAAAAGCGATAGCTTGTGAGGTAATTGCATCAGTTTCAAAATATGATGAATAGAATCAATTTTTTTTTTGTAACATTATTTGGTATTGGAAAAATTAGTAAGATACCAGGTAGTATTGCATCGCTTGTAACTACAATTTTTTTATATTTTACTTTTTACGTATTAAAGATTTCACCTGAAAATATTTTAGTTGGTGTGATTATTGTTTTCTTTGTGTCCATATATGCAGTTAACATTTTTATAAAAAATTTAGATGAAAAAGATCCTAAAGAAGTTGTAATAGATGAGTTTATTGGACAATCAATTCCTATTTGTCTTTATGAGATTGCTCACCAGGAGGTCAAAAATACAAATGAGGTTTTAACATTTTATTTCATCATGTTTATTTTATTTAGAATTTTTGACATTTTAAAACCTTATCCAGTTAATTATTATGATAAAAATTTTAAAAATGGCTTTGGTGTAGTTATGGATGATGTTTGTGCAGGTTTATATGTTGTGGCAGTTCTGGTATTATATATGGTATTTTCTTCATGAAAGAGCTCAGTAAAAAAGTTATTAATTTATTAAGAAAAAAAAAACTTAAAATTTCTTTTGCTGAATCTTGTACAGGAGGAATGCTTGCTAGTTCAATTACAGCAATTAGAGGATCCTCTAAAATTTTTACTTTAGGTTTAATTACTTATTCTAATCAGTCAAAAATTAATATTCTTAAGGTTAGAAGGAATATTATTATAAAACATGGCGCTGTAAGTTATGAGACTTGTTTATCAATGGTTAAAAATCTAAGCTTAATGAGTAAAACGCACGTTTCAGTATCTATAACAGGAGTTGCTGGTCCTGGGGGTGGTACAAAAAGTAAACCTGTCGGATTAGTTTACATAGGTGTTAAAAAAGGTAAAAAAATTTTGATTAAAAAATATTTATTTAAAAGTAAAAAAAGAAAAGTAATACAGAGATCATCGGTTAATAAAGCATTAAATTTGGTATTAAGTATTGCGAAATAATTCCTCTGCTCTGTTTTGAAAAGCATCGGCGATTTTATTTAATCCATAATTAAAAGATTTGGTCATTAAAATATTTAAAAATTTATTTTTCAATTCAAAGTCAACATCAAATGATACTTCTGTGAAGTTATCTTTTTCAGTAAATTTCCAAACATTTTCTAAATATCTCAATGGACCATCTATATTAGTTACATATATAGTATTATCTAGCTTATTATACTTTACATCACTTTTGTATGTGTCTTTGAAAATACCCTTACCTATAGTTAAATCTGCAATTATAAAAATTTTATCACCTTTATCATTGCGTTCATAAACTTTAGAATCTAAACAATAAGGTATAAAATCTTTATACTTTTCAATATCTAGAACTAATTCAATTAATTTTTGTTTATCAGCTTCAATTAATCTTTTTACTGAGGCCTGAGGCATTAATTTTTAATCTCTGGGTTTTTAATTTTCTAAAATCTTCATCAGCGTGATAAGAAGATCTTGTTAATGGCGTTGAAGATACTAATAAAAATCCTTTCGATTTAGCAATTTCACCTAATTCTTTAAATTCATCAGGATGATAATATTTTTCTAATGGAAAATGTTTAGGCGATGGTTGTAAATATTGGCCTATAGTCAAGAAATCTACTTTGGCTGAAATTAAATCATCCATTACTTGTAAAATTTCATCTTTGCTCTCTCCAAGACCAACCATTATTCCAGACTTTGTGAAAATATTACTGTTTATCTCTTTTGTTTTTTTTAGCAGATCTAAAGATGAAAAATATCTAGCTCCCGGTCTAACCTTCCTATACAAACTAGGAACTGTCTCAATATTATGATTAAAAACATCAGGGTTTGCTTCAATCACTTTTTTATATGCATCTCCCTTTCTAAGAAAATCTGGAGTTAGTACTTCAATAGATGTTTTTGGATTCCGCTGTTTCGTCGATACTATTACTTCATAAAAGTGATTTGATCCTCCATCTGGCAAATCATCCCTATCAACTGATGTGATAACTACATGATTAAGATTTAATTTTTTTACAGCAACAGATATTTTGTAAGGCTCAAATGGATCAAGAGGTTGAGGTTTCCCAGTGATAACATCACAAAATGCGCAAGCTCTTGTACAAGTATCTCCCATTATCATAAATGTTGCATGTTTTTTACTCCAACATTCAGTTATGTTTGGACAGTTTGCTTCTTCACAAACTGTAACTAGCTTACTTTTATTTATCAAACTTTTTGTTGTAAAAAATTCTTTACTATTTACTAATTTTGATTTGATCCAATCTGGTTTTCTTTTGATCGGATTAATTGGATTTTTTATTTTTTCTGGATGTCTAATTTTCATTATATTTTATGATATAAGTCTTCTCACCTTTTTTTCCAAATACAAATTTGTCTCTAATTAAAGTCTCTATAAAATCAATATCAATATTATCCTTTAAAAGTGAATTTTTTAACTCAAGATTTTCAATTTTACTCGTCAGTACATTATTTTTATTTTCTAAATCATTTAAAATCCTACTTTTTTTATACCAAGATATAAGACCTCTTTCTCCTCCTAAAAGGTTAAATACAAAATAAATAAAAACCAGTGAGATAGATAATAATAATAGATTTTTTTTAATTAATATTAACATTACAATTTTGCCATATTTTTTTTTGCTAAAATGCTTTCCTCTATTCTTATAAGTTGATTATATTTAGATACTCTTTCGGACCTAGCAAGAGAACCTGTTTTAATTTGTTCTGAACCCGTGCCAACACACATGTCAGCAATAAAAGTATCTTCACTTTCGCCCGATCTATGAGATATGATAGTTTTAAACCCAATTAATTTTGCAAATTTAATTACCTCTAATGTTTCTGTAACAGTACCTATTTGATTTAATTTGATTAATATCGCATTCGAGGATGAATTTAAAAAGCCAATTTTCAATCTTTCAAGGTTAGTTACATATAAATCATCTCCTACGATTTGCACATCTTTTCTGTTTTGTTTCATTAATTTTGTCCATGCTTGCCAATCATTTTCTGCAAATGGATCTTCAATAGATTTAATTTTATATTTATCAATCATCTTAAGATATTGTTTTATAGTTTTTTCTACTGAAATATATTTTTTTGAGTGAACACAATATTGGTTTTGTTTTATTAATTCATTTGCAGCAACATCTAAGCATATTGAAATATCTCTTCCGTTTTTAAAACCAGACCTAGATATAGATTTCACTATTAACTTTAAGGCAGTTTCGTTGTTTTTTATCATAGGTGCAAAACCACCTTCATCACCTACAGAAGTTGAATGACCTGAATTTTTTAATATTTTTCTTAAATTGTTTATTACTATAAAACACATTCTTATCGCTTCACTAAAATTTTTAGCTTTATCGGGTCTGATCATAAATTCTTGTATTTGAAGACCATTATTAGCATGCGCACCCCCATTAATAATATTCATCAACGGATAGGGTAATTTAAAATTTTTACTAATTAAAAATGTCTTATAAAGAGGAATATTTTTTACTTTTGCCGACAATTTTTTAATTGCCATAGAGACAGCTAGAATAGTATTTGCACCTAATTTTTTTTTTTGTTTAGTACCATCAAGTCGAATAAGAATATTATCAATTTTTACTTGATCATGGATATTTTGATTTTTAATTTTTTTTGAAATAATTTTGTTAACTGTATCTACAGCTTTAAAAACACTTTTACCAAGATATTTTTTATTATTTTGGTCTCTTTTCTCATAGGCCTCAAAACTACCTGTTGATGCTCCAGAGGGACATATAGCACTAGCACTAATTTTATTAGAAAAAACTTCAACTTCAATGGTAGGATTTCCTCTACTATCGAAAATCTGTCTTGCGATTATTTTTGTAATTTTACTCATCTGTTTTTGTTAAATTATCTATTTTAATAATTTTATTAAGTAAGTTTTCAAGTTTATCTATTTGCAACATGTTAGGGCCATCTGAAGGTGCATTATCAGGGTCATTGTGTGTCTCAATAAATAACGCTGCTATGCCAACCGCAGTTGCAGCTTTACTTAAATGTTCAATAAACTCTCTTTGCCCACCACTACTACTGCCTTTACCACCAGGTTGTTGAACTGAATGTGTAGCATCAAACACAACTGGAAAACCTTGCTCAGCCATAATTGGAATTGACCTCATGTCCGATACCAATGTGTTATATCCAAAACTTGCGCCTCTCTCAGTAACAAGAATTTTATCGTTTCCAGATTCTAAAATTTTTTTTGTAACATTAACCATGTCCCATGGTGCAAGAAACTGGCCTTTTTTTACATTTATTATTTTTCCAGTTTTTGCTGCAGCAATTAATAAATCTGTCTGTCTACATAAAAAGGCAGGTATTTGGATCACATCAATTACATCTGATATAACTGAACATTGATCAGAACTATGAACATCTGTCAAAGTTGGTAATTTAACTTCGTTCTTTATTTTATCGAATACTTTTAAAGATTTTTCTAAACCAAGTCCTCTTTTACCTCCAATACTAGTTCTATTGGCTTTATCAAAAGATGTTTTATATATTAAATTTATATTTAGTTTACCTGTAATTTCTTTAATTTTATAAGCCATTTCAACAGCATGATCTTCACTTTCCATTTGGCAAGGACCTGAAATAAGAACTATTTTTCTATTATTTCCTATTTCAAAATCTGAGCATTTTATTATCTTTTGGTTCATTTATTTTTTTTTGCTGCTTTAATGAAAGATGAGAATAATGGATGTGGATATAAAGGTCTAGATTTAAACTCAGGATGAAATTGCACACCTATAAACCATGGATGAGATTTCAGTTCAACAATTTCTGTTAACTTATTATCTGGGGAAGAGCCTGAAAAAATCATACCCTTTTTTTCAAATTTTTCCTTAATATTAAAATTAACCTCATAACGATGCCTATGTCTTTCTGATATATAGGATTTTTTATAGATTTTTTTTATTAAAGAATTATGTCTTAATTTTGCATTATATGATCCTAATCTCATGGTTCCACCAAGATCCATATTTGAACCTTTAATAATTGAGCCATTTTTATTCCATTCTTCCATTAGTCCAACTACAGGCTCACATTTCTTGTCGAGTTCACTAGAACCGGCGTTCTTAATTTTTAAGACATTTCTAGCAAATTCAATTACGGCTAGTTGCATCCCAAAGCATATACCCAAAAATGGGATTTTCATCTGTCTAGCAAACCTAATAGACATAATTTTTCCATCTGTTCCACGTTTACCAAAACCTCCAGGGATAAGTATTCCAGAAACTTTTTTTAAATTTTGATTTATTTCTTTATTATTCAATTTTTCAGAGTCTAAACGTAATAAATTTACTTTAACATTATTTTTAATACCTCCATGAATAAGTGCTTCATCAAGAGACTTGTACGCATCTTTTAAATTCACATATTTACCTATTAAAGCAATATTTACCTCATTCTTGCTTTTTAATATTGTTTTTGTAATTTTATTCCAAGGTCTGAGATTAACTTTTCTTTTTGGTTTTATTTTAAAAAAACTGAGGACCTGTTTATCTAATTTCTCATCATAAAAGCTTTTCGGTGCTTCATAAATTGTTTTTACATCAACCGTCTCTATAACATTTTTATATCTTACATTACAAAAAAGAGATATTTTTTTTCTTTGATCTAAAGGTATAGGCTTTTCTGATCTACAAATAATTATATCTGGTTGGATACCTAAACTTCGAAGTTCCTTTACAGAATGTTGTGTTGGTTTGGTTTTTATTTCATCAGATGATTTTAAAAATGGCACTAAAGTTAGATGAATAAATAAACTTTTGTTATAACCATCTTCATTTGAAAATTGTCTAATTGCCTCCAAAAATGGTAAGCTTTCAATGTCTCCAACAGTTCCTCCTATTTCGCAGATAACAAAGTCCTCTTTAGTTATATCTTTTTTTATGAATTCTTTTATTTGATTAGTGACAT
>ENA-OSEY01002881-OSEY01002881.1-marine-metagenome-genome-assembly--contig:-NODE-2881-length-10837-cov-3.422212_pt1 | contig 10837 bp, 10 predicted proteins | sample MGYA00248465_ERZ534230 | MGnify/ENA primary metagenome ERZ534230 (study PRJEB26409, sample SAMN06344110) | marine metagenome | isolation source: Sea water from surface | place: Atlantic Ocean:Southern... | reverse complement strand
AATTCTTGAAATGACAAAGATTGGAGTGTAAAAGTCTATATCAATACCCATCATATAATAAGTAGGTCCACATGGAAAATCTACATTAGGGTGAATATTTTTTCTCGCGATCATTTCTTTCTCTAATATTTCATAAATTTGAGTATACTTTTCTTTTTTTAATAATTTAGCTACTTTAAATAAATAATGTCTCATCGTAGGCACTCGTGAGTCACCACTTCTATAAACTCTATGACCAAATCCCATTATTACTCTTTTTTCAGCTAGAGCTTTATCAAGCCAAGCTTTTGCTCTTTCTGGTTTTTTTATTTCTTTCATCATATGCATGACAGCTTCGTTAGCGCCTCCATGTAATGGACCTTTCAAACTCGCTATTGCACCAGTAATTGCGCCATGGATATCAGATAGACTACTCGTAATTGTTCTTGCAGTGAATGTAGACACATTGAAACTATGTTCAGCATATAAGATTAAGGAAATTTCAAAAGCTCTGACTATTTCTTTATTTGGAACTTTTCCAAACATCATATTTAAAAAATTTTCTGCAAAAGATAATTTATTGTTAGGTCTTATAATCTTTTTACCTTTTCTAACCCTAAAGAATGCAGCAACAGCCGTGGGAGCCTGAGAAAATATTCTCATTGCTTTTCTCATATTAGCTTTAGGTGAGTTATCTTTTGTTTCTTTATCTTCTAATGCCATTAAACTCACAGCAGTTCTAATAACATCCATTGGATGAGCTTTTTTAGGCATTTTTGAAATATCATCTAAAATTTGTTTCGAGAGTTTTCTATTTGCCTTTTCCTCACGCTCAAATTTTTTAAGTTGTTTCTTGTTCGGTAATTCACCATTTAAAACTAGGTAAGCAACTTCCTCAAAACTACATTTATCACAAAGCTCTTGAACGGTGTATCCCCTATAAGTCAGCGAGTTTATTTCTGGCATGACCTGAGATATTGTTGTTTCATCAACAACTATACCTAGCAATCCTTTTTTAACCTCATCGCTCATTACTCATGTCCCTCTGTAGAAAAATCTGTTATTTTTTTTCCAGGTGTATTGTATTTCTCATATTCTACGAGCTCGTACAACCTTTTTCTAGTCTGCATTTTGTCAATTATATTATTTTGATGTCCCTCAGAAAATATGGTTTTTAATCCTTCTTCAACGCTCTTCATAGCCAATCTTTGCGTTGTTACTGGATAAATTACTAAATTGTAACCTAAATTTTGAAGTTCATTCTTGTTAAGTAATTTTGATTTACCAAATTCAGTCATGTTCGCCAATAAATAACATTTTGTTATTTTTCTAACTTTTTCAAATTCTTTTTCATCTTTCATAGCCTCAGGAAATATCATATCTGCTCCAGCTTGTTCGTAAGCTTTTATTCTATCTAGAGTCTTTTCCAAACCTTCTACAGAATTTGCATCGGTTCTTACAATTATCAAAAAATTTTTATCTATTCTTGACCGTAATGCTATCTTAATTTTTTTTACCATTTCATCTTTAGATACAAGTTCCTTGTTATCCAAGTGACCACATCTTTTTTCGTCTATTTGATCTTCAATGTGACATCCAGCTAGACCCTTTTTTTCTAAAGTTGAAATTGTGAGTTCACAATCTTTAAATCCAGTGTCCGCATCTACTATTGTTGGTAAATCAGTAACTTTGGCTATTTGTTCAGCTCTGTAACTTATTTGATCTAAGGTAGTAAGACCTATATCTGGAATTCCAAGATCATTCGACATTACTGCTCCTGAAATATAAACGCCATCAAAACCAATCTCATTTATTAGTTTTGCGCATAAAGGATTATATGCCCCGGGAAATCTTAATAATTTATTTGATTTTAATTTATTTCGAAAATCTTTTCTTTTCTCTTGTATAGTTTTTTTTGTAAAGTGCATTAATATTTTTATATTAAAGCATTTATCAAAAATCAAAGACTATTTTGCAAGAATAAATATTCCAGTCAAAACTAATAATAAAGCTAATATATACTCAATTATTTTTTTTGTTTTTTCATTTTTAATAAAAGTTCTTAGAGAATTTCCAAATAAAGCCCAAAGAGCTATTGTTGGAAAACATATTACTGCAGCTGTAAAAGACACAAACATGACTCCAACCAAAAGATTCTCTTCAGCTGGAAAAAAACCAGAGGCGACTGTTAAAGCAATAGACCAAGCTTTTGGATTAATGAATTGAAATAGCGACGCTTCATAAAATCTTAGCGGTCTTCCTGATTCATTTTCAGCCAAACTAAATGAGCCAATCATTTTCCACCCCAGATAAATTAAATAAATAAAGCATAAAAACTTCATATAAAATTGTATTTCGGGAAACTTAATAAAAATCGTTCCTAAGCCCAAGCAAGTCAAACCTATTTGAAAAATATGTCCTAATGGTATGCCAATCAAATGCGGGAGCGTTTTTTTAAAACCAAATTTCATCCCTGATGCCGTAAGCATAGCATTATTAGGCCCTGGAGTTATAAACATTGTAAAGTAAAAAACTGATAGTGCAGATAGCAGAGCAAAATTAATCATAAGTATTTTTTTATTATTAATTCAAAATTAATAAAATCTTTTATAGAATCATTATGTTTAATTTCATTTTTATTTTTTTCTGTGTAACCATTTTCTACAAGAATGAACGGTACTTCTGCACTAATTGCAGATTGAGAGTCTACCTCACTGTCTCCAACCATAATTGTTTTTTTTAAACTACCGCCTAAAATTTCAACTACATTGGTTAAATGTCTTGGATCTGGTTTATTGAAAGGGAAGGTGTCTGAACCTGCAATATATTCAAAAAATGAGTTAAGTTTTAATTTTTTAATCAAATCTATAGCCAACTTTTCTTGTTTGTTTGTGCAAATTGCCATAGAGATATTGTTATTCTTTGCCCAACTTAAAAACTTTTCAATACCATTAATTGGTTTACTATGACTGTCGATATTTTTACTATAAAAATTTAAAAACTCTTTGGTCATATCATTTTTTAATTTTTCATCTTTTATTTCTTCTTTAAATGATCTCTGCATCATTATCCAAGCGCCCCGACCTGCTAATTTCTTGATATCTGACAATTTTTTTTGTTGGTGACCAAACTTTTTCATAACATGATTATGCGCAGCCATGAGGTCTGGTGCTGTATCTATGATAGTGCCGTCTAAATCGAATAGAATAGTAAGTTTTTGACTCATTTCATTTAGTTTTAAAAAGAAATAATTTGTGAGTTATTTCTAATATAATTCTAATGTAAAGAGAATTTTTTATGAAAACAAATGTAAAATTAATAAAATCTAACAAGAACAGATTAAATCAGGATAATTTAAGAAATAAAGCAATAATTAAAGGTGTAAATTTATTGTTACCAGAAACAGTTTATCTTTCTAAGGACACAAAATTTGGAAAAAATATTACAATAGAGCCTTATGTGTATATTGGATCTAAGGTTATAATTGGGGACAATGTTGTAATAAAATCTTTTTCACACCTTGAAGGTTGTAAAATAGAAAAAAATGTTTCCATAGGTCCTTATGCAAGATTAAGAAATGGTACAAAAATATCACCAGGCGCGAAAATAGGAAATTTCGTAGAGACAAAAAATTCTACCATAAATGCAGGGTCAAAGATAAATCATCTATCTTATATTGGGGACACAAAGATAGGCAAGAATTCAAATATTGGAGCTGGAGTTATAACATGTAATTATGATGGAATTAAAAAAAATAAAACTTTAATTTCTGATAATGTTTTTGTTGGATCAAATTCGTCTTTAGTAGCCCCAATTAAAATTCAAAAAAATTCTGTAATTGGCGCTGGGTCTGTAATAACAAAAAACGTAAGTAAAAACTCTTTGGCTTTAAGCAGAGCAAGTCAAAAGGAAATATCAAATTATAAAAGAAAGAAAAAATAAATGTGTGGGATTATTGGTATAGCTAGCGATAAATCAGTTTCATCTAATATTATTAATTCATTAAAAAGGTTAGAATATAGAGGTTATGACTCTGCAGGTTTAGCCACTTTAAATAATAATTTAATAATAGAGAAAAAATGCTCAGGAAGGGTTGAGCAATTGGAAAAAATCATTTTTGAAAGTCCAGTAAAAGGAAATATAGGAATAGGCCATGTAAGGTGGGCAACTCATGGTATTCCAAATACTGTGAATGCACACCCACACTCTAGTGAAATAGTATCAGTAGTGCACAATGGAATAATTGAAAATTCCGATGAATTAAAAAAGAAGCTAGAGAAAGAAGGTATTAAATTTAAATCACAGACTGACACAGAAGTTATTACCTTTTTAATCACTAAGGCACTAGAGAGTTCTGATCCACTTGACTCAGTATTTTTAACCCTAGAAAAACTCAAGGGCAGTTTTGCTCTTGGAATATTATTCAAAAATCACAATAATATTATAATAGGCGCAAGAAGGGGCAGCCCTTTAGCTGTAGGGTATGCAAAAAACGAAAATTACTTAGGATCAGACTCTTATGCTCTTAAATCAATGACAAATAAGATCTCTTACTTAGACGATGGAGACGTTTGCGTTTTGAACAAAGATCATATCGAATTTTACAATCAAAAAAAAACAAAGATAAATAAAAAAGTCTTAGTTTTGTCAGATGATGCTAGGTCAATAAGTAAGGGTGATTACAAAAACTTTATGTCGAAAGAAATATTTGAGCAACCAATAACAATTAAGAATTGTATGAATGAGTATATCGATAAAATTAGAAATCAAATTAATCTCTACGATTTTCCAATTCAACCAGATAAAATCAAAAAAATTACTTTAATAGCATGCGGCACTGCCTATCATTCTTGCTTGGTTGCAAAATACTGGTTTGAAGAAGTTACAGATTTAGATGTAGAAGTAGATATTGCTTCAGAATTCAGGTATCGAAACATTAAATTTAAAAAAAATAATCTATATATTTTTGTATCGCAATCAGGAGAGACTGCCGATACTGCTGCAGCTTTGGAATTATGTAAACAAAATAATGCAAAAACTTGCTCCATTGTAAACGTAGTAGAAAGTTCCATAGCGAGACTATCTGATTGGGTATTACCTATTCACGCCGGTCCAGAAATAGGTGTTGCATCAACAAAGGCTTTTTTAGGTCAACTATTAGTTTTATATATCCTAATTTTAAAGATATCTAAAATTAGAGGCGATGTTTCTGAAAAAGAAATAATAAAAAAAATTGATGATTTAAAAAAAATTCCAGATGCATTAAATCAAGTATTAAAAATTGAGGATAAAATCCAAGTAATTGCAAAAGACTTTGTAAATGCTAAGGGCACAATGTATCTAGGAAGAGGATTATCATATCCAATTGCATTAGAAGGTGCTTTAAAACTAAAAGAGCTATCTTATTTACATGCAGAAGGATATCCAGCTGGTGAAATGAAACACGGACCATTAGCTTTAATTGAAGACGGACTTCCTGTTGTTGTATTAGCACCAAATGATAAATATTTTGAAAAAACAATTTCTAACATGCAAGAAGTCATAGCAAGAGGAGGAAAAATTCTTTTGATTACAGATAAACATGACGAAGTCATCAGCGAAAACTTAAGATTTAAATTAGAAATACCATTTATTAATTATCTTTTAACACCTTTTATAATTACTGTGCCATTGCAACTTTTGGCATATCATGTCGCTAGCTTAAAAAAATGTGATATAGATAAACCAAGAAATTTAGCCAAATCGGTCACTGTTGAATAGAAAATACTTTTAATTTTTTTTTGTTCAATAAACTTACAGGGATATTTTTTTTATTCTTTAAAGAATTATATATTCTCGTTTTTTTTCTTGTCGGAAGCCATAACCATATTCTTTTCGATTTATTAATTAAATCAATACCTAAAGTTACTCGATAATAGTCATTTCGAACTATACCTCTAACTAAAGACTTGTTTTTAATTTTTTTGTCATCAAAAAAAATAGATGCAATATGGCCATCATTTCCCATACCTAAAATTATTAAATCAAAACTTTTTAATTTCTTTTTAAAATAGTTTTTAATACTATTTTCATAATTGCTAACAATCAAACTCATATCTTTCAAATTAGTTTTGATTGAAAATACTTGTTTCTTTTTTATTTCATTATTGTTGAATAGAAATTTGTTTACTAAATTGTAATTCGAATTTATAGAGTTCTTGGAAACTATTCTTTCATCTCCCCAAAAAAAATCTATATTTTTCCAATTTTTGATACTAACACTTAACTTTTTGTATAATTTTTTTGGACTATTTCCACCGGTCAGTACAAAGCTAAATCTTTTATTCTTATAATTTGACCCGGAAATGACTTTTTCAAATTGCTCAATAAATGATTTGATCAACTGATTTTCAGTTCTTTTTTTGATAATTTCAGGGAATTTTCTCATAAAGTAAAATTAATTCATAAATGTTTCTTGGAAAATATTAAAGAGCATTATATATATATCAACAGTTGAATATGAAAAAATGGACTTTAAATAGCTGGAAAAATTACCCTGCGAAGCATCTTCCAAACTACGCTGACCAGAAAGAACTCGATTTAGTTCTAAGTAAGATAAAATCTTACCCGCCATTAGTATTTGCAGGAGAGACAAGATCGTTAAAAAAAGCGCTTGCGCAAGTTGTTGAAGGCAAAGCGTTTTTATTGCAAGGAGGTGATTGTGCAGAAAGTTTTGCTGAATTTCAGCCAGATAACATAAGAGATACTTTTAAAGCAATACTTCAGATGTCATTAGTTTTAACTTACTCTGCTTCATTACCTGTAGTTAAAGTTGGAAGAATAGCTGGACAATTTTCAAAACCTAGAAGCGCCCCAACAGAGAAAAAAAATGGGAAGGAACTTCCAAGCTACCTTGGTGATAACATTAACGGAATGGAATTTACAGAAAAAGCGAGACAGCCAGATGCAAAAAGATTATTTAGATCATACTCGCAATCGGCATCCACATTAAATTTATTAAGAGCTTTTTCCCAAGGAGGTTTTGCAGATTTAAGACAGGTGCACTTATGGAACCTGGGTTTTATAAACGAAAAGACTAAAGGTAAGTATAAAGAGATAGAGGATAAAATTAGTGATGCTCTCTCTTTTATGGAAGCTTGTGGAATAAATCCTGACACAAATAGAAAACTGAGGACTGTAAATTTTTACACTTCACATGAAGCACTTTTACTTCCATTTGAAGAAGCAATGACAAGAGTAGACTCTACTACTGGTGAGTACCATGATACCTCAGCACACTTTGTTTGGATTGGGGACAGAACAAGACAACCAGATGGGGCACATGTTGAATTTTGCAGGGGAATAAAAAATCCTATAGGTTTAAAGTGCGGACCAACTCTTAAACCTGAAGAGTTAATAAAATTATGTAATATCTTAAATCCTGATAATGAACCAGGTAGGCTAACATTGATATCTAGATTTGGAGCAGACAATGTTGAAAAATATCTACCTAAATTAATAAGATTTATTAAAAAAGAGGGTTTGAAAGTGATTTGGTCTTGCGACCCAATGCACGGTAATACAATTAAAGCTGCAACTGGTTTCAAAACAAGACCTTTTGACAATGTACTTAAAGAGGTTAAAAATGTATTTTCCATACATCAAGCAGAGGGAACTTATGCAGGTGGTTTACACGTAGAAATGACCGGGCAAGATGTGACCGAGTGCACGGGAGGAGCACAAAAAATTTCTGAAAAAGATTTATCGAATCGATACAGAACTCATTGCGATCCTAGACTAAATGCCACACAAGCATTAGAGCTAGCCTTTTTAATTTCTGAGGAAATTAAGAAAAATTCAAAATATTCTAAAAAAATTATTCAAGCCGCGTCTTAATAATTATTGTAATTATTAAGACATAACCTTAAAAAAGAGGAGTGTATTAATTATGGATGTAAAAAAAAGAGAAAAAATAATCACTGATTGGATCAATAATTATTGTGATACTACATCATTTAATCCAAAATCTTTGGTTGTTGGAATATCCGGAGGAATTGACTCATCGGTAGTTAGTACGCTTTGCGCAAAAACTGGTAGAAAAACGATTGTGTTAACAATGCCAATTAAGCAAATAAAAACTCAACACGATTTAAGCTTAATGCATGCAGAGTGGCTTAAAAAAAATTTCAATAATGTTGAACATCATTTAATAGAAATGGATAAAATATTTAGTTCATTCTCTAACGTGCTTAACAATTTTGAAAATGAACACGGTTTTGCCAATTCTAGAGCAAGACTAAGAATGGCAACTTTATATCAAGTGGCCGCAGCCAATTCTGGTATAGTAGTAGGCACCGGAAACAAAGTTGAGGATTTTGGCGTTGGTTTCTATACTAAATATGGCGATGGTGGGGTTGATATATCACCCATAGCTGATTGTACAAAAACCCAAGTCTGGGAACTTGGGAGGCACCTTGGTGTGTCTGACAAAATAATCAAATCTCAGCCAACAGATGGATTATGGGATGATGGAAGAAATGATGTACAACAGTTAGGAATGAGCTATGAAGACCTAGAGAAGGCAATGGCGAACAAAAATGATCCTAACTATCAAAAATATTTAAAGATTAGAGAAAAAAATTTACACAAAATGAATCCTATACCAGTTTGCAAATTCAATGAATAATCTTCAAATAACAAATTCTTTATCAAATAAAAAAGAAATTTTTATTCCTATAAATCCTAAAAAAATCTCACTATATGTTTGTGGACCCACTGTCTATGACGATCCTCATGTAGGTAATGGTCGAGCACTCGTCGTTTTTGATTTATTGTACAGGGTTTTAATAGAGTTATTCGGTAAAGATGAAGTTGCTTATGTAAGAAATATTACAGATATAGATGACAAAATTATTGAAGCATCGAATAAAACAAAGAAATCAATTTCTGAATTAACTTTAGAGGTGACTAATAATTTTCATTCTGATTGTAAGAGCTTATTTTGTCTTAAGCCTTCAAAAGAACCAAAAGCCACAGAGCATGTAGATGAGATGATTTCTATGACTAAGGATTTAATAAAGAAGGGGGCTGCGTACGAAAATAAAGGACATGTATATTTTATGGTATCATCATTTAAAAATTACGGAAAACTCTCTAATAAAAATTTAGATGAGCTTGTGTCTGGTGCGCGAGTAAAAGTTTCAGAGTTTAAAAAAGATCCTTTAGATTTTGTTTTATGGAAACCGTCTTTAGATAAAGAACCAGGTTGGGAATCTCCATGGGGGAGAGGTAGACCAGGATGGCATTTAGAGTGCTCTGTAATGAGTGAAAAATATTTAGGAAAACATTTTGATATCCATGGAGGAGGATTGGATCTAATTTTTCCTCATCATGAAAATGAAATAGCACAATCTTGCTGTAATAATAACACTGAAAGTTTCGCAAATTATTGGGTTCATAATGGATTTTTGACAATTAATAAGGAAAAGATGTCTAAGTCTTTGGGAAATATTATATCAATTTCAGAAGCTGTAAAAAAGTATTCTGGCCAAGTAATAAGATTAGCTCTATTAAGCGCGCACTACAGCCAGCCACTTGATTGGAACGATGAACTTCTTAAAAATCAAGAAGGAGTTTTAAATAAATGGTATAGTCTTTATTCTGATGAAAAAAAAGATTTCGAAATTGATGAAATTCTATTAGATGATTTGAATACCCCAGGATTTATTGCGAGAATTCATGAGCTATATAATGCAGCTATAAAAGGTGATAATGAAAAAAAACTAAGATTTAATTTCGCATGTAGACTTATAGGACTTTTCAGTGTTAATAAAAAAGATTGGGACAAAACAAAAAGAGATAAAATCAATATTTCTGAAAGTTTTATTATTAGTAAGATTGAAGAAAGAGCTAAAGCAAAAAATAATGGAAATTTTTCTCTTGCAGATAAAATTAGAGAAGAGTTACTTGCTAAAGGAATTTTAATAGAGGATCAAAAAGGAAAGACGATTTGGAAATTTAAATGAGTAAAGAAAAAATATATATTTTTGATACAACATTGAGAGATGGAGCACAGACCGAGGGTGTAGATTTTTCATTGGAAGATAAAAATAAAATTGCAAAAGTTTTAACTGATATTGGCGTTGATTATATAGAGGGAGGTTGGCCTGGAGCTAATCCGGTAGATACAAAATTTTTTTCAACACCCCCTAAAATGAGTCACTCACTATTTACTGCATTTGGTATGACAAAAAAAACTGGAAGAAGTGCAAACAATGACCCAGGTTTAGCATCTTTGATAAACGCTAAAACCCCAGCCGTATGTGTTGTAGGAAAGTCTTGGGATTTTCATGTAAAAGTTGCGTTAGGTATTAAAAATGAAGAAAATTTAGAAAATATTAGAGAAACAGCTAAACATTTTATTAAAAACAAAAAAGAATTTTTATTTGATGCGGAACATTTTTTTGACGGTTATAAAAATAACCCAGAATATGCCCTTACTTGCTTAAAACATGCATATGATAATGGAGCAAGATGGGTAGTTTTGTGTGATACTAATGGTGGAACTTTACCAAATGAAATTAGAGAAATTGTTTCAAAAGTTTCTAAAGCAATTCCTGGAAAAAATCTTGGTATACACGCTCATAATGATACAGAAAATGCAGTGGCTAATTCATTAGCTGCAGTTGAAGTTGGTGCAAGACAAATACAAGGGACTATAAATGGTTTAGGAGAAAGATGTGGAAATGCAAATTTGATGTCGATAATACCCAGTCTGTGTTTAAAAAAATCATTTAGCGAAAAATATGAAATAAATATAAAAAAGGAAAAGCTATCTTCTTTGACTGAATGATTTTTTTAAACACAGACTGGGTATTAT
>ENA-OSEY01002880-OSEY01002880.1-marine-metagenome-genome-assembly--contig:-NODE-2880-length-10840-cov-8.596395_pt1 | contig 10840 bp, 10 predicted proteins | sample MGYA00248465_ERZ534230 | MGnify/ENA primary metagenome ERZ534230 (study PRJEB26409, sample SAMN06344110) | marine metagenome | isolation source: Sea water from surface | place: Atlantic Ocean:Southern... | reverse complement strand
ATTATTTAACGACGTCTTGGTGCAAGCGATAAAGAAATAATTTCATCAACTTTTAGCTTAGCTTCATCTAATTCGATACCTACTTTTTGATTTTTCAAGCTCGAATCAGATAACATTTCATCAATTTGTCTTAATGTTTTTTTATACCCCAGATCGTATAGATGTTGCCTTACATCTTTTTCGTCAAGATCAGATTCACGAAATAAAATATCAAATAGATGATTTTTCAATTTTTCGCAATCCAAATCTCCAAATTCCAACGTTGAGAGAACGTCAAATTTATCAATTGCTATCTGCGGAAAAGAAATAAGCAAGCCCAGTAGTATTTGCGTTCTTCTGATAGAACCAGTCCTTGGTCTTCTTACATTTACACGTAAACCATAATTAAAGTTATAAGCTGACAAAGCCTCATTTCTTCTCGTCATGTCTCTCATTTTTTGGATTCTTCTCTCAATCTCGTCACCAAATGCCACTCTCATTTGATTATGAGCAATAGTACGCACAAGTTTTCGTATCTCTTGCCAAAATAAAGCACGTTGTTCAGGTTGAACCAAATCATGCGTATTCGCTTTTCCTGACCAAGTTGCATCTAATAATGATGAAGCGCTATCAATAATATGCATTAATCCTTCAGCACCTTGATGGCGAAGTACATCATCCGGGTCACTCCCATCTGGGAGCGTGGCTATTCTTACCGTTTTACCGGGTTCTAGGATTGGTAAAATTCTTTCAATAGCTTTATTCGCAGCATTTCTACCCGCAACATCTCCATCAAAGCACAGAATAGGTTCATCATGTAATTTCCATGCGAGGCTTATTTGTTCTTCCGTAAGAGCTGTTCCGAGAGGAGCAAGTGCCGCTGCTTTTTTGGATGCAGTGACTGATATTACATCCATATAGCCTTCCACCAACAAAAGAGGCAAATTACGTTTAACTCTCTCTCTTGCTTGTGGCCACCCATATAATACAGCTTTCTTTGAAAAACTTGGACTCTCTGGCGAGTTAAGATATTTTGGTTTAGAAACTCCCATGGCTCTTGCACCAAATGCAATTACTTGTCCTTTCCTGTTTTCAATTGGAAACATAACTCTTTCCCTAAAATAATCGTATTTTTGTCCACCTCGTTCTGAAATAGATGTGAGACCTGCTAATTTAGAAACTTCCTCCGCGTAACCCTTATTCTGTAAGTATTGATGAAGACCTACCCGTGGAGCATACCCAAGCCTAAATTCTTCGATGATTGATTCTTTAAGTCCTCTTTGGATTAGATAATTTAAGGCCCTCCGGCCCTGATCTGATTTCAAACTTTTTTGAAAGAATTCTGCTGCAGTTTCTAAACAAGACAATAAAGTTACGTTGCGTTCTTTTTTTGCACTGTCTTGAGGCCTAAATTCAGGCATGGGTATACCGGCGATATCTGCCAACTCCTGCACTGACTCTACAAAACTTAGACCACTTGTCTCTCTAACATAATTTATTACATCACCACTTGCGCCACACCCAAAACAGTAAAAAAAACCTTCATCATCATTCACATTAAATGAAGGGGTTTTCTCACTATGGAAGGGACACAGACCAATAAATCGATTTCCTCTTTTTGTGAGTTTTACACGTTTACCTATGATGCTAGAAAGGCTAATCCTGTCGCGTAGTTTTTCAATAAATTCAGGAGTGATTGTCATGTAAAATCGGATAATTTTTAAAATAGATAATTAAATTTGCAAAATTAATTCTAATCGTAAAGTTCAATAAAGGACAAAAACTAATATCATCCATTATTTGATAAACAGATTAATGCACCTTTTACATTTGCACTAATTTTGCTGAAATCCATCTTGCCAGTATACTTTTCCTTCAGGTATCCCATTACTTTACCCATATCTTTTACAGAAATAGCATTAGTTTGGGATATTGCTGTTTCAATTGCTACTTTGATTTCATCTTCTCCCAATTGCTCTGGCAAGAATTCCTCTATTATTTTTATCTCTAGCTCCTCCGTTTCAGCTAATTCATTCCTGCCAGCATCTCTGTACATTACTGATGATTCGCGGCGTTGCTTTATCATAGTTTGCAACATCAATAGGATTTCATCATCGCTAATACCTTCGGATATACCGTTACCTCGTGCAGTGATATCTCTATCTTTTAGTGCCGCTGCAATAAGCCTTACTGTAGATAGAGCAACTTTATCGCCAGCCTTTAGCGCGTCCTTCATAGAACTTGATATCTTATCTCTCATAATTACTATCAATCTTTATGGTTTTTGGTTTACTATTATACGTTTAAATTCTCTCCATACTAAAAGGGAACAAATCTGGCAAGTTTATGTTTAAATTTGCCCTATTATAATCTATGTCATACTCTTGACCTCTGCATCCGAGTTTTGTAAGAAATCAACGTTTAATTATTTATGAATAACAGCTTGTATTTTCTAAATATAAAAAAAAACACTATTAATTTCAGATAGGTAAACCCGAAATTGACAAATATATTTCTTTCTTAGAAAGTAGCTAATTAAAATCATGCCAAATACTCTGAAACGCCAGAATAATGCTCTACTAGTTTTAGATAGTGGAGCTATTTTTTATGGATATGGATTTGGTGCAGAAAACGAATCGGTAGGTGAGTTATGTTTTAATACCTCAATGACAGGATATCAAGAAATACTAACTGATCCTTCTTATGCTGGACAGATAATTAATTTTACCTTTCCGCATATAGGAAATGTAGGAACAAACCCAATAGACATGGAGACAGGCAAACCTTCTGTATTAGGCCTCATAACCAGGAATCAAATAACGGAACCCTCTAATTGGCGAAACACTCAGTCATTTTCCGAGTGGCTCAAGAAATATAATATACCCGGCATATGTGGAATTGATACACGTGCCCTAACTCGTAAAATCCGTGATGAAGGAGCCAAAACAGCGCTGTTAAGTTATAAAAAGAACGCGGATTTTAATTTTGAGACCATCAAAAATAAAATAGCTACCTGGCCAGGTCTTAAAGACATGGACCTTGCAAAAACAGTTACATGCTCAGCCACCACAGAGTGGTCGGGCAGTCTTTACCAATTTGATTTCGAGCAAAAGTTATCGTCTGGTCCAAATGTTACAAAAAAGCACAAAGTTATCGCAATTGATTTTGGCGCTAAACATAATATTCTCCGATGTCTCGAAACGGAGGGTTGTGAAGTTATTCTGCTACCCGCCAATACCACTGCTAATGATGTTCTATCACACAATCCAGATGGTATTTTCTTATCTAATGGACCAGGAGACCCTGAAGCTACATCTAAATATTCAGGCAATGAAATTCGAACTTTAGTTGAAACTGGAATACCTTTGTTTGGAATTTGCATTGGACATCAACTCCTCGCGCTTGCATTGGGCGGCAGCACATCAAAAATGGATAGGGGACATAGAGGGGCAAATCACCCTGTAAAAGATTAACAACAAATAAAATAGAAATCACTAGCCAGAACCATGGATTTGTAGTTAACGAGCATGACCTCCCAAATTCCCTTGAGGTGACCCATCGCTCGTTGTTTGATGGAAGTATTGAGGGGCTAAGACATAAGGCATTGCCTTCATTTTCAGTACAATATCATCCTGAGTCTTCACCAGGGCCACATGACTCTCGAAACTTATTTAGTTATTTTACCTCTTTAATGGAAAAAAGAGCCAATAATTATGCCACGTAGAAGTGATATATCATCCATCTTGATAATTGGTGCTGGTCCGATAATTATTGGTCAAGCATGTGAATTTGATTATTCAGGGACTCAGGCGTGCAAAGCCCTAAAGGAAGAGGGTTATCGTATTATCCTCATAAATTCTAATCCAGCCACCATTATGACAGATCCTGAAATAGCAGATGCAACATATATTGAGCCCATAACACCAGAAATGGTTGAAACAATTATCGGTAAAGAACTTCCAGATGCAATCTTACCTACTATGGGCGGCCAAACAGCACTCAATACGGCATTAAAATTACATGAAATGGGTATCCTTGAAAAGTATGACGTTGAATTAATTGGTGCAAAACCAGAAGCCATTGCTAAAGCAGAAGATCGGTCTTTATTTAGGTCTGCTGTGGATAGAATTGGCCTTGAGTCTGCTCGCTCAGTCACAATTAGAGTTTTAGGAGATGCCGAAGATGCGTTAGATATCGTTGGTTTGCCTGCTATCATCCGGCCTTCTTTTACACTTGGGGGTGAAGGTGGCGGTATTGCTTATAATAAGGCTGAATATTTGCAGATAGTTTCTGACGGTCTGCGGCTATCTCCTGTAAATGAAGTTCTTATTGAAGAATCACTTATTGGTTGGAAAGAATTTGAAATGGAGGTGGTTCGTGACAACACTGACAATTGTATAATTGTCTGCTCCATTGAGAATGTAGATCCGATGGGAGTTCACACAGGAGATTCCATAACTGTTGCTCCAGCCCTAACACTTACAGATAAGGAATTTCAAACATTGCGAAATGCATCCATTGCTGTCTTGCGAGAAATAGGTGTTGATACAGGAGGCTCAAATGTTCAGTTTGCAATTAATCCCAATACAGGTCGAATGATTGTAATTGAAATGAACCCTAGGGTAAGTAGATCATCGGCACTTGCATCTAAAGCTACTGGATTTCCAATAGCAAAGATTGCCGCTAAGCTAGCAGTTGGTTACACACTAGATGAATTAGCGAATGATATTACCAAAGTAACGCCCGCTAGTTTCGAACCAACAATTGATTATATCGTTACTAAAATTCCGCGCTTTACATTCGAGAAATTCAGTGGCTCAGAAGCTATTTTATCGACGTCTATGAAGTCAGTCGGTGAAGCAATGGCTATTGGCCGAAGCTTTAAGGAAAGCTTGCAGAAAGCACTTCGTTCACTTGAAACTGGGCTAACAGGCCTGGATGAGATTAGCCTACCTGTATCCACAGATGAGTTAAGCAGGGATGCATTGAATGGGTGGCTTTCTGAGCAAACCCCAGACAGAATTTTACGCATAGCCCAAGCTATAAGAAGTGGCATGAATACAGAAGAAATTCATAACATAACAAAATGGGATATTTGGTTTATCAATGAAATTGCATCTATAATTGAAATTGAAAAAGATCTATCTCAAGTTGGACTACCAGATAATAAACAAGAATTTTTGCTTTTAAAGTCTGCAGGATTTCATGATAAGCGAATTGCATTTTTGACTCATAATGAAGAAAAAAAAGTAACACAGGTGCGCAGATTGCTAAACGTACATCCCATTTTTAAGCGTATTGATACATGTGCTGCAGAATTTGCCTCAGAGACAGCCTATTTCTACTCCACATATGAGGAAAACGGTGATGCAGAATGTGAGGTAGACCCCTCAGATAAAGAAAAAATTGCTATATTAGGCGGTGGTCCCAATAGAATTGGACAAGGGATAGAATTTGATTATTGCTGTGTTCACGCGGCTTATGCTTTGTCAGAGTCAGGTTTTGAAACAATTATGATTAATTGCAATCCTGAGACGGTTTCAACTGATTATGATACATCAGATAAGCTATATTTTGAGCCTTTGGACTTTGAATATGTCAAAAATATAATTGATAAAGAAAACGAGAAAGGTGTTGTTGAGGGTGTTATTGTCCAATTTGGTGGACAGACACCTTTGAGAATAGCTAATAAACTCAAAGAATATGGATATAAGATATTAGGCACATCTTTCGAAGCGATAGACATATCTGAAGACAGAGAGAGATTTCAAAAATTAATTCAAAAGGTAGGTTTAAAACAACCAAAGAGTGATATCTCTTTAGGAACAAAAGAACTTGTCACTAAATCCTCTAAGCTTAAGTTTCCTATTTTGTTAAGGCCCTCATATGTCCTAGGAGGAAGAATGATGGAAAAAATGGCTAATATAGATGATGTGCAAGATTATATTGATCAAAACTATTGGGCACTAGAAAATAATGTGATTCTAATCGATGAGTTTCTTCAAAATGCAAAAGAGGTAGATGTTGATGTATTAAGAGATAATCAGGGTAATACCATGATAGCTGGAATTATGGAACATATTGAAGAGGCTGGTATTCACTCAGGTGATAGTGCTTGTAGCATACCTCCCTTTTCTCTTAATGATAAGATCATATCAGATATAAAAAAATTTAGTATCTCTCTTGTGAATGAATTAAAGATACTTGGTTTGATGAATATTCAATATGCTATCAAAGATGATGAAATTTTTATACTTGAAGCAAATCCTAGAGCTAGTAGAACGATTCCTTTTCTGGCTAAAGCAATAGGAATACCATTCATTAAAATTGCAGCTGAATTAATCGTAGGTAAAACTCTAACTGAAGAGTATCAGAATTTTGATAATAATACTTTACCTTACTTTGCAATCAAGGAGGCTGTATTTCCATTCAATAAATTCCCAAACACCGATGTAATACTTGGCCCGGAGATGAAAAGCACTGGTGAGGTTATGGGTATAGACGAGGATTTTTATTTGGCTTATTTCAAAAGTCAAATTGGTGCAGGACAAAAACTAAATGACTTAAAAAATATATTCATCTCTGTTAAAAATGAAGATAAGCAAAGTATATCTGAAATAGCTAAATCTTTCATAGAAAATGGTTATAATTTATATACAACAAAAGGAACTCACGACTTTTTATTGAAAGAGGGAATTTCTTCAAATTTAGTTAACAAGGTGGCTGAAGGATCACCACATGTAGTAGAGTATATAAAACAAAATAAGATTGATTTAGTTATAAATACAACAGAAAAAAAACAGGCAATAATTGATAGTTTTACTATAAGGAGAACGACTGTTGATCTTAATATTCCATATTACACCAATCTTAGAAGTGCAGAAATACTAATTAAATCACTGATTACTTTGAAAAATAAGCCTATTTCCGTAAAACCCATACAAAATCATCATTCTTTTTAGCGTAAAAATTCATTTGTAATAACACATAAAATTCAATATTTTCTACAACTTAATAAAAATACTAATAAAATGGAAAAAATACCAATGACAGAAGAGGGGCAAAAAAAGCTTCTCGATGAACTTAAACATCTTAAAACAGTTGAAAGGCCAATTATTATTAAGGCCATAGCTGATGCTAGAAGTAATGGTGATCTTTCTGAGAACGCTGAATATCATGCAGCTAGAGAAAAACAAAGCTTCATTGAAGGTAGAGTAGCTGAGATAGAAAGCATTATTGCTCAAGCAGAATTAATAGATGTATCAAAACTATCAGGAACGGTTGTAAAATTTGGAGCTACTGTTTCGATTATAAACTTAGATAATGATAAAGAGTCTAAGTATCAGTTAGTTGGAGAGGTAGAAGCTGACATTGAGCAAAAAAAAATATCTGTAACTAGCCCTATTGCAAGAGCTTTAATTGGAAAGAAAAAGGGTGATTATATAGAAGTATCAACACCAAAAGGTATAACTTCATACGAAATTAAGTCAGTAAGATTTAAATAATAAAATTTGAATACCTACAAAGTAATTACCATCAGTGAAGGAGCTGCTGGTATGAGAAGTCAGATAGAGGGATTAGCTAGTTTAATATCTGACTCTTATGAAAATATTGATTTAAAACTTAAATCTATTTTCAAAAATTTACCTATTGAGTTGATACCTACAAGTAGTTTTGCATATAGTAATTTATCTTTATTAAAGATTGAAAAAAATACAATTCTTATCAGTTGTGGTAAAAAAAGTGTTAAAGCATCTGTTTATTTAAAAAGAAAATTTAAGGATTTAATTTTTAATATCCACATACAAGACCCAAAAATAAATTATAAGCTTTTTGATCTTATTGTTTGCCCAGAACATGATAATTTAAATTTTGATAATTGTATTTCAACTTTATTAGCCATACATAATATTAAATTCAAAAAAAATATTAGAAATAAAAATACAATAAATTTTATTATTGGCGGACCAAATAAATATTTTAAATTTCAACAGCAAACACAAGAAAAAATTTTGAATGAAATAAAATTTTTAAGTAATGATTTCAAAGTCAATGTTATACCATCACGAAGAACACCAAGAGGGCTCATAGAAGAATTATCAAAAATTGATAATGAAAATGTTATTACCTTCGATGATTTATTTAATCCAAGGAAGTATGGTGAGCTTCTATCTATGGGTAATTTACAAGTTGTAACTTGGGACTCAATTTCCATGATATCTGAAGCTATATCCTCTGAAGCAGGTACTTTTTTATTTAAGTTTGAAGAAAAATTTTGCCCAAAAAGATATCTTAAGTTTTTTGATAAAATTACAAAGCTTAATTTAGCAAAATTTTATAATCAAAATTTAAAACCTTATGAAATCCATATTGATGATTATAACAAAAATCTTAAAACTAAGATCTTGAATAAGATACAATCTAATTTAAGGTTCAGATCTAGTAATGCTTAAGGAATCAATATTAAATCGTTGTACAACATACTCAGACCCCTTCCCTCATTGGGAGCTAGACTCCCCTTTTACAGAAGGGCTCATAAAGGAACTAAATGATGTTGATATATCTGATGCACCTCGGTCTTTTGACGGAACAAGAGCCGCTGATGCAGGTGGAGATGGGATAGATGGCAAACTTAGAGTTTTTTTAGAAAGCGATAATTCAAAAAACTTATCAAATGGAATGAGTTTAATTGATGACTTGAGGGATAAGGATGTTATTGAGTCAATACAAGAGAAAATCAAAAAAAACTTATCAAATAGTTTTATTAGAATTGAGTACATTTCAGATCGTAAAGGTTTTTGGCTAAAACCACATTTGGATATCAAAGAGAAACTTATGACAATGATGTTATTTATTAACACATACGATGAATCAGAAAAACTTGGAACAGATTTTTATGATACTGATATGAATCTTGTTAAAACAGTACCATACAAACATAATACAGGTTATTTTTTTGCATCAGGAAATAATACTTGGCACGGACTTGAAAAAAAAGAAATTAAGGTTGAGAGAAGATGCATGCAGATAAATTATGTAACCTTCCCCACTAGCTGGCCAATAGATGGCTGATATTAATAATGTTATTATCATAGGTTCAGGACCTGCTGGATATACTGCTGCAATATATGCTGCTAGGGCTAATTTAAAGCCTATTTTAGTTAGTGGTTTTCAGCCTGGAGGTCAACTCACCATAACCACTGATGTAGAAAATTATCCGGGTTACGAAGATCCTATTCAAGGTCCCTGGTTAATGGAGCAAATGCAAAAGCAAGCCGCACATGTTGGTACTGAAATAATTAATTCACAAGTAACAGAAGTTTTTTTAAACGAAAAAATTAAAAAATTAAATTTAGATAATGGCACAACTCTAAATACCAAAACTGTGATAATTAGTACAGGAGCACAAGCAAGATGGCTTGGTTTAGAAAATGAGGCTAAATTTCAAGGTCATGGACTATCTGCTTGTGCAACTTGTGATGGTTTTTTCTTTAAAGATAAAGAGGTTGCTGTTATTGGTGGTGGAAATAGTGCAGCTGAGGAAGCATTATTTTTAACTAAGTTTGCAACAAAAGTTTATCTTGTTCACAGAAGAGATAAACTAAGAGCTGAAAAAATATTACAAGATCGATTAAAACAAAATTCTAAAATAGATTTTATTTGGAATAGTGAAGTAACTAAATTTAATGGCAATGATGATTTAGAGTCAATAGACTTGTTGAATAAACAAGATAATAAAATTTCAAATCTCAAAATAGATGGTGTATTTATTGCGATAGGGCACGATCCAGCAACACAATTATTTAAAGGTCAACTAAAAATGGATGAGGGTGGATACATTATTACAGATCCAGATAGTACAAAGACCTCGATTGAAGGAGTATTTGCTGCAGGAGATGTTAAAGATAAGATTTATAGACAGGCTGTTACTGCTGCTGGTATGGGATGTATGGCAGCTTTAGAAGTTGAGAAGTATCTAGATTAACTTTAGCCTTGTCTGGCTTTCATTCTTGGGTTGGTTTTATTGATTACATATAACCTACCCTTTCTTCTAACCAGTTGATTATTTTTATCTCTGGTTTTAGCTGTTTTAAGAGAACTTTTAATTTTCATAATTTAATGTATTAGTTATAAATAATAAGGCAAAAATCTATGTTAATTCATGAAAAAATCAACAAAATTAAAGAAGATTTCTCATTTTTTGATAATTGGGAAGATAAATATCAATACCTTATAGATTTAGGAAAAAAACTCCCGGATCTTGAAGATAACTATAAAACTGAGGAATATCGTGTTCAAGGATGTACATCAAATCTATGGATGGTGCCAAAATTTATTGATGGAAAAATTAACCTTTCTGGTTCAAGTGACTCTGTAATTGTAAAAGGTTTATTTTATTTAGTTTATTTTGCTTATAATGAAGAAACTCCTGAAACTATAATAAATAACCCCTTATCTTTTTTTGAAGAAATTGGTCTTTCTAATCATCTAGGTCAATCAAGATCTAATGGCCTTAATTCGCTAAGAAAAAAAATAACATCTATAGCGACAGAATTATCAAATAAATAAATTTTATTGATAGTAAACTATGCTAATTTCATAAAATGAGTTTGATTAAATTAATTATTTCAATTTCATTTTTACTATTTTCTAGCAATTTATATTCTAAGGAGGATGTCATCAATTTACAACTTAAAGACGGAATCGTCAAAATAAAGACCTTTGAAGATAAGGCACCAAAGCATGTTAAACAAATTACTGATCTAGTTGCCAAAGGCAGTTATGATGGGGTAGTTTTTCACAGAGTAATAGATGGTTTTATGGCCCAAACAGGAGATGTTCAGTTTGGGAATTCAAATTC
>ENA-OSEY01002879-OSEY01002879.1-marine-metagenome-genome-assembly--contig:-NODE-2879-length-10841-cov-2.568562_pt1 | contig 10841 bp, 8 predicted proteins | sample MGYA00248465_ERZ534230 | MGnify/ENA primary metagenome ERZ534230 (study PRJEB26409, sample SAMN06344110) | marine metagenome | isolation source: Sea water from surface | place: Atlantic Ocean:Southern... | reverse complement strand
CAGCGATAAGAAGAATAATCCAACCGTAGAATATGTAATTGCTTACTGACTTAACAATTTTCTGCCGCAAGTTTTCTAAGGTCATTTGATAGTCCAATATTTTTTAATTTATTTATTGCCGCAGGTGTTTTCGCAACCTCGTGATTTTACATAGCATTAATTCAACGGTAGGTTGCTTACGGTCCAGTATAAGTTATGGGGCAAGATTATTTTGAATGATTTCTTTAAGGTCACTCGGGATTGGAGCAGCCCGTCTCGTATCTGGGTTAAAAAATACTTCCGTAACGGACTGCGATGCATGGATTTCAGATGTTTCAACATTAATCATGCGCTGCGAAAACGTTACACTTTTGTTTCCGCATTCGATAACACCACCTTCTATTTTAAAAAGACCACCGGCCTGTACTTCTTTCTGGAAATAGGTCGTTGTTGATGCTGTCACTGTATGCAGGCCTCGCTCTTCCATCGCTTTCCAGTTAACCTTTAATTTAGGCCATAAGTGAAACATACCATCATCAAAAAAATGAGCGTACCAGCGAACATTCATATGATGAAACTGATCGCAGTGCCAGGGGAAACAAACTCCAGTATGTGTTTCAACCCAGTTTGATGCTGGCTTAATACTGCGCGGCAACTCGCTCTTCAGTGATATCGATTCCCCATTTTTTATTTGGTTTTCAAGAGCTGGGCGAAGCTCATCCGGGATGGGTATTGATGTTCGAGTATCGGGATTGAAGAAAACCTCTAAGCACTCAAATGTTGCATGCAACTCGCCAGTCTCTTCATTAAACATTCTTAATAAAAATGTGAATGTTTTTGTTGAAGATGCTACCATGCCGCCGTCTATTTTAATTAGAGACCCAGCAGGTAACTCTTTTATGAAAGTTGTTCTTCCAATAGCAGCGACGCCGTGACCTCCATATTTTAAAGCTACTGACTGTGGAAATCCAGCACGTGCATAAGCAAAGAACTGAGCTTCATTAAAGAGTACAGCATAGTTTCGAACGTTAAGATGTCCAAATTGATCACAGAGCCACGGGTGAACTACACCCGTATGAAGTTCGTGCCAAACAGTCATTATTTCACAGCATCCCGGTAAAAAGTCGTGTCGAAAGGTAACGGAAAAAAGAATAGCCCAACATTAGCCAATTCTGCTAGAAATGTTAGCAAAACTAAGTAATTATCAAGCACGTATTTACAGATAAGCTTGAGTATCGGGGTGTTTTTTCGTATTTTTAATTATGTGATACACGAACATTGATATTTTTTTAAACTTTAGCCAATTGAGGAAATTTGAAGCTATGCCAGACGGAGTTTTGAGCAATCAAAAAAAGATAAACCAAGGAAAAATAACAAAGCTGGATGCTTTAATTATTGGCGCAGGTTTTTCCGGCCTGTATCAACTACTTTGCCTCCGAGACAAAGTGGGACTATCAGTCAAAGTTGTCGAAGCCGGTGATGGCGTTGGAGGAACATGGTATTGGAACCGTTACCCTGGCGCACGTTGCGACTCAGAAAGTCACTCCTACTCATACTACTTTTCTGATGAAATTTTAAAAGAATGGAAATGGTCAGAGCGATATCCGGGCCACGCTGAAGTCGTAAGATACCTAAATTTCGTAGCCGATAAACTCGACCTTAAGCGGGATATAAATTTTAATCTAAGAGTTTGCTCTGCAACATATAACGCAAGCGAAAACGTCTGGGCAGTTGAAACAGAGCAAGGTGAATGCTTTGAATGCACTTATCTAATAACAGCAGTTGGTTGCTTATCTTCAACCAATATTCCAACCTTCCCGGGACACGAAAGTTTTGAAGGAGAATGGTATCACACCGGCCAATGGCCTCATGAAGGCGTCGACTTTACGGGCAAACGTGTTGGACAGATAGGAACTGGATCAACAGGGATACAAGCTGTACCGGTAATAGCAGAAACAGCAAAACACTTGACGGTATTTCAAAGAACCGCCAACTACAGCGTTCCTGCAAAGAATGGTCCCCTTAGTAAGGAGTTTCAAGAATATCTAGATGCAAACCGAGCAGATATTAAAGAAACTATTAGAACGACACCCAACGGGCACCCATTTGTTATATCTGAGCGAAAAGTTTTTGACGTAAATGATGCTGAACGAGAAAAAATATTTGAAGAAGCATGGGAACATGGTGGCTTAGGGTTTAGAGCCTGCTTTCAGGACATAGCATTCGACAAAAAGGCCAATGATGTGGCAGCCGATTTCATAAAAAGAAAAATTCGGTCAATAGTTAAGGATCCAAAGACAGCCGATTTGCTGACTGACATCGACCACCCCTATGCAACGAAAAGACCTCCAATTGATACCAACTACTTTGAGACCTACAATCGGGATAATGTAGATTTAGTTGACGTCCGCTCGTCACCGATCGAATGCATCACCCCAAAGGGTGTGAAAACCGGCAACGCTGAATATGAACTGGATATAATCGTTTTTGCTACTGGTTTTGATGCGATGACAGGCCCCTTGTTGCGCTTAAACATCGAAGGACGAGATGGTATAAAGCTTGCAGACATTTGGGAGGCTGGACCCAAAAGCTATCTTGGCCTCCAGATACCTGGCTTCCCAAATCTGTTTACCATCACAGGACCAGGCAGTCCCTCTGTTCTTTGTAATATGCCAGTAGCCATTGAACAGCATGTCGAATGGGTGACAGATTGCATCTCATTTCTTGAAGATAATAAGATAGCTTCTATAGAAGCGACAGAGGACTCAATGGACAAATGGGTATCTCATGTAAACGAGTGTGCAGATGTAACGCTTATGCCGCATGCAAAACATACCTGGTATTATGGCGCTAACATTCCCGGTAAACCTCGCGTTTTTATGCCGTATGCCGGTGGCATGGCTAGATATCGCGCGATTTGTGATGATATTGCAAAGCAAAAGTATATTGGCTTTAAATTAGGAGAGACAGATACTGGAGATGTTTGGTCTGCCCCCTCGATCTCAGTTGATGACCTTGTTGAAGCAGCTATGGTAAAAGGTCCCGCTGTTTAGTAATCTAATCAAAGGTACCGATAGCGAACAACATTGCAAGGCGATTGCCTGCTCAAATTTAAGGTTGCGAATAAATAATGAGCGACGAGGCCAGTATCGAAGACAAAAAATCATCTGATTTTATTCGAGAACAAATATATTCCGACCTAAAAAGCGGTAACTGTGAGCAAATCGTTACAAGGTTTCCTCCTGAACCTAACGGATACTTGCATATAGGCCACGCGCTATCAATTTGTTTAAATTTCGGGATCGCTGAGGAAGTTAACGGAATTTGTAATCTCAGGTTTGATGACACAAATCCAGCTAAGGAAGAATTAAAATTTATCAAGTCTATAGAAGAGGACGTGAGATGGCTTGGATTTGATTGGTCCGGCCAAACCAAATACGCATCTGACAACTTTCATCAATTTTTTGAATGGGCGGTGTATCTAATCAAGGAAGACCTCGCGTACGTTGATGACCTCACAGCAGATGAAATTCGGGAATATAGGGGCACTCTTACAGAAGTTGGTCGGGATAGCCCGTATCGCAATAGATCCGCTGAAGAGAATCTCCAAATTTTTCATGATATGAGAGACGGTAAGTTTCAGGAAGGAGAGCGAGTGTTAAGAGCTAAGATAGACATGGGTTCGGGTAATATTAACCTACGCGACCCTGTTATCTACCGAATCCTGAATGCACATCATCCTAGGACGGGTGACACTTGGTGTGTTTACCCAACCTATGACTTTGCACATGGACAAACAGATTCATTAGAGGGTGTCACCCATTCACTTTGCACATTGGAGTTTGCCGATCATCGGCCGCTTTATGAATGGTTGATCGAAGCTTTGCCTGTTCCATCTGAGCCAAAACAATACGAATTCGCAAAATTACAAATTAGCCACACCGTTTTATCTAAAAGAAATCTCACTCGGTTAGTGATGGAACAACATGTGAGTGGTTGGGATGATCCACGACTGCCTACTCTTTCAGGTCTGAGAAGGCGAGGCGTTCCAGCAGAAGCAATAAAAGATTTTGTAGCGCGAGTTTCTGTATCAAAAAATGAAGGCGAAGTGGAGCTTGCACTATTGGAGCACTGCATAAGAGATAATCTAAATTACAGTGCTGAACGGAGACTTGCTGTATTAAAACCTCTAAAGGTTGTAATAGAAAACTTCCCAGAAGGAAAAATTGAGTGGTTGCCAGCATTAAATAATCCCAATTCAGATAAACAAGAACAGCGGGAAATACCTTTCTCAAGGGAAATTTGGATCGAGGAAGATGATTTCATGGAGGAACCCTCGAAGAAGTTTTTCCGTCTAGCGCCAGGTAAGGAAGTTCGATTACGATATGCATTTTTTGTGACATGTAATGCTGTAATCAAAGACGAAGATGGAGAAATCGTTGAATTGCGATGTTCGTACGATCCCGAAACGCGGGGAGGTAATGCGCCGGATGGGAGAAAGGTAAAAGGAACCATCCACTGGGTGTCCGTAGAACATGCAAAAGATGCAGAAGTTAGGATCTATAACTCTTTTTACAATACACCATCTCCCGGCCGCGAACGTGATTTCATTGAGGACATCAATCCAAATTCACTAGAAGTTTTAGAAAACTGTAAAATCGAGCCTGATTTGATTACGTTGGATGACAACGTACCCATCCAATTCGAAAGATTAGGATACTTTTACAAGGACTCGGATACTACGCCCGAAAAACACATCTATAATCGTACCATTTCTCTACGGGATACCTGGAACAAAAAGCTATAAAAAAGGTAGTAAATGCTAACATCTGAGATGAGAACTTTAATATGTGAGAACACAATAGGATTGGTAGCCACTGTGACACCAGAAGGTAAGCCAGCCGTCTCACCAAAGGCTACCTCCGTAGTCCTTAGCCCCAGCGAGATAGCGTTTCTAGATATTAGATCGCCAAAGACGAGGCAAAACATAAAAGCAAATCCAAATGTCGAACTAAATTATGTAGATGTTTTTCGCCGTAAAGCCTGTAGACTTACCGGAGTTGCTACTTACGTGAGTCCCGATTCTAAGGAATTCACAATATTACAAAACAATTTTAGAGAATTTGACTATTTACTAGACGGTGTTCATGGGATTTTCCATGTAACAATCTCTAAGGCGCAACTTATTTTATCTCCTGCATACGACCATGGAGCTAAAGAAGAAATTCTACAAAAAGAATGGTTAGCAAAATATACAGAACTTATAAGCTAGTTTCTATAACCACGATCTATGTAGCTGAAATTACCTGCCCTACTTGACATACAAAACTTTAGTCAGACCGAGCTTGCCTCATTGTAACGAATTCTTCTGCGGCGGTTGGGTGTATTCCGATAGTGGCATCAAAGTCTAACTTCGTTGCTTTTGCCTTAATCGCGATTGCAATACCCTGAATTATTTCTGGTGCGTCTACCCCGATCATATGCGCTCCAATAACGCGTTGAGAACTTCTCTCTACAATAAGTTTCTGAAGTCCGCGCTCCATATTTTCTGTCATCGTATATTTCATTGGACGAAATCCCGATACATACACGTCTATTTTATCGAATCTCTCTCTTGCTGCCTCTTCCGAAAGGCCTACCGAAGAAATCGGCGGCTGACTGAAAACAGCGCACGGGATGTCATGGTAATCCATATTTTTTGGGGCATTATTAAATACTGTTTCGGCAAACGCTTGCGCTTCTGCAATTGCCACTGGTGTCAAATTAATTCGATCCGTCACATCTCCTAAAGCATAAACATTGCTAATGTTTGATTGGTTCCACTCATTTACCACAATGGCGCCGTTTTCGCGCAAACTTATACCTACGCTTTCCAGGCCTAAGCCTTTTGTATTTGGAACTCTTCCAGTGGCATAAAGTACCTGGTCGGCTTCAATATATTTACCATTTGAGAGGTACACTTTATATCCTGCTTTGTTTTTCTCAATGCGTTCGGGCAAGCACTGCGTCTGAATTCTGACTCCTTTCTTCGTCATTTCTTCCATTAACGCGTTACGCAAATCAATATCAAATCCTCTTAATACTTTATCTGCTCTGAAAACAATATCTACTTCAGAGCCAAACCCTGCAAAGATACCGGCAAACTCAACTGCTATATAACCTGACCCGACTATCACAATACGTTTGGGTCTCTCATTCAATTCTAGTGCTTCATTTGAACTGATAGAGTGCTCAATACCCGGAATATCCGGCTTATATGGCCATCCTCCTACCGCAATTAAAATTCGTTCTGCCGTAATTTCTTTTCTTCCTATTTTAACGGTGTTTTTGTCAGTCAACATACCTCGTCCACTGATCCTTTCTACGCCAGCATTATCCAGAAGATTTACATATATTTGATGAAGCCGATCGAGCTCCTTGTTTTTTGCCTCAATCATTCTTGCCCAGTTATGATTGGTTCCATCAAATTTCCAGCCATAACCCTCTGCGTCTGAAAGCTCTTCGGCGACGTGGCTCCCATAAACTAATAGTTTCTTTGGGACACATCCTCTAAGAACACAGGTGCCGCCTTCTCTCAACTCTTCGATAATGGCCACACGAGCCCCGTAAGCACCTGCAAGACGTGAAGCCCTCACTCCGCCAGAACCAGCACCGATTGTTATGAGATCGTAGTCAAACTTTGCCATCGGTGTAACCTTTCAGAAAAATAATTCCAATTCGTATTCAGACATCAGTCCAATGTAGAATTTAACCTCATCATTGAAGATGAAAAAGAGGATAGTTCAGAAATCATCAAATTTTTAGTTAGAGTTCATCTCTAGCCTGCTAAAGTCAAATAAGTGACGAAATTAGTAAAGATTAATAGTCAAGTTAACTTTATTGCATAATACTTGGTTGCGTTTGTTAAATTATTGTGATGATTGGTTTTTGAATATGATTAATATTCGAAATTTATCAAAACTAACTTTTATCTCACTTTTTTTTTCAATGTTAGTTGTCTCTTATACGATTGCTGAAAGTAAGATAATTCATCTGGTCAATACCGGATGGCATGTAGGGATCGTCGTGCCGGTAGATGCAATCCTGAAGCGAAACCTTCCTGAAACAAAGCATTTTTCTAATTCAAACTTCCTAGAAATTGGATGGGGGGATGCCCGTTTTTATAAATCCGAAAACCCAACTGCACGCATGGCTTTTGAAGCAGCCTTTACATCAGAGAGCTCGGTAATACATATCTATGCTTTTCAAAGCCCAGTAAATGAGACTTTTATAAATTCCGAGATCCTAAAGCTCGAGGTAAATGCAGAGGGTTACAGTGAACTCCTTCGTTTTATTCATAAAAGTTTTGTGAGAACCGCAAATGGAGAGGCAAAAAACGTTGGCATAGGATTGCATGGTGAAAAAGTAAGTCGCTTTTATTTAAGTAATGGCGAATTCCATTTGTTTAATACCTGCAATACTTGGATAGCCGAAGCATTACAATCCGCAAAATTAGATATAAGTTCTCAGGGAATCATTACAGCGGATAATCTCATGGAAAAAGTCCGAGAATTACCTAACAATACCGATTAAAAACATGCTTTTCTAGTTTCCTAAGGGTATCTATGCGTTTACAGTTCTTCTACTGACCATAAAGTTCAAGCCCTGCTAAAAAAGGATTTTCATTATTAGTAAAACAGAAAATGATATAGATAATCTGAAAGCCAAAGCAGAGGCCGAGAAGCGATTATTAGAAGATACGATAAGGGCGCTTCGCGAAAAACTAGAGAATTCAGCTGCAGATACTCTTGCTCAGATTGAAAACTTGCGCGCAGACCAGGATGGAAACCGGAGGGAGGCTGAAAGTAATATCCAGGCCCTCCGCAACAAATTAGAACAGCAGCGGAATCAATATGAAGAAAAATTAGATAATGAGAGAGCATTACACGAAGCTGCACGGAGAGAGGCAGAACAAAACATTCAAGCACTCAGAGACACCATGGAACAAATGCGTAATAACTATGAAGAAAAGTTAGATGGCGAACGTGCCGCGCATGGAGGAGTGCAGCGAAATTCCGAAGCCGGAACGCAAGCATTGCGAGACACTATGGAAAAAATGAGAAATGAATACGAAGAAAAACTAGATAAAGAACGGGCTAGTCATGATGCTACGCGACGGGATTCTGAAGCAAATGTTCAAGCACTCCGGGAGACCATGGATGCAATCAGATCCGACTATGCAAAACAATTTCCAACTAATAAGAATTAAATTCGACAGAGAAGTCACGAAAGGTTTTAAGAGGGAGTGGGTATATGAAAGCGTCGGGTAAAAATGTCTCAAACAGAAAGAAGCTAGAAAAAGATAACGTATCAGAAAAAACCCGAGATATAGCAAGTGACCTTTCGCGCCTAGGCTCATTTGATGAAATTCTAGAGTATCTAATCACCTATGTTACCCAGACACTTGAAGCCGAACGGGGTAGCCTATTCCTTCACGACCCAGCCGCACACCAATTATATACTCGCGTTGCACTTGGCAATTTATCTAGGGAAATTAGAATAGACGAACAATCTGGTGTTGCTGGCTGGGTTTTTATGAATGCCGAGGCTACAATAGTCAACAATCCTTATAAAGATGAAAGATTTAATAAAGAAGTCGACGAACGCACCGGTTATCAGACTAAAAGTCTGATATGCGTGCCAATTTTTTCAACAGGCGATATTCCAATAGGCGTGCTGCAGGTTCTTAATAAGCAGACAGGGCGATTCACAAAGGCTGATCTTGCAAAAATTGAACTTGTCGCTTCGCAATGCGCTTCTACACTAAATACTTACGCACTTACCGAAAGGATGGAGGCGCAAAAACGACGCGAAGCTGAGTTTATGGAGTTGGTTTCAAAACTCACCACAGAGCTCGACTTATCGAGGCTTTTAAACCATGTTGTCGATGCAGCCACCGACATGCTGGGTTGTGAGAGAGCAACTGTTTTTCTGAACGATGAAAAAACAGATGAGTTATTTTCTATGGTGGGAGCAGGCCTTGGCGCTTTTGAAATACGGCTTCCAAATAATGCTGGTATTTCTGGCGCTGTATTCCAGTCAGGGGAAAACGTAAATATCCCCCATGCCTACGCTGACCTGCGCTTTAATCCATCCTTTGACAAGCAAACCGGCTTCTTTACACGATCCGTCCTTTGCGTGCCGATTTTGAACAAGGAAGGGAAAAGAATTGGAGTAACTCAAGCCCTTAATAAAATTGGTGGACCTTTCACCGAGGAAGATGAACATAGGATACAAGCATTCACTGCGCAGATCTCGGTTGGCCTTGAAAACGCAAAAATGTTTAACGACATGCAAGCAGTAAAAAATTATAACGAAGCGATGCTTCACAGTATGTCTAATGGTGTCATAACTGTGGATGAAGATGGCAATCTCAAAAGTATCAATACTTCGGCCGAAAAAATCGTAAAGATATCAAGCGAGGAAAACCTCGGAAAGCCTCTGTCTGATGTCCTCGATGAGCAAAATAGTTGGCTTGTAGATCAAGTTAGCAAGGTACGCGAAACAGGCGAAACTGAAAACTTAGAGGATGCAGATTTAATAACCGGCGATGGAAGTCAGGTATCTGCTAATATAGCGTTACAGCCAATGATATCTGGAGAAGGGGAAAATATTGGCGCGCTAATTCTAGTTGAAGATATATCTAGCGAGAAGCGTGTTCGTTCGACAATGTCGCGCTATATGGATCCACAACTTGCCAATCAACTTCTTGAAGAGGGCGACGGGCAAGCAATGTTGGGAGGAAAAGCAGCTGAAGCGACAGTTCTCTTTACAGATATTAGGAGCTTTACAACAATAGCAGAAGCGCTTGGGCCTCAAGATACAGTATCCATGCTAAATGAATATTTTGAGATAATGGTAGCTTGTATTACTGACGCTGGCGGTATGCTAGATAAATTTATTGGAGACGCAATGATGGCTGGTTTTGGCGTTCCTCTCCCAAGTGAAGATGCTGCCGACGCCGCTGTAAGATCATCCATAGCTATGATTTCTGAACTGCGTAAATGGAACGCTGACCGCTTAAAAACAGATAAAATGCCGGTTGGTATGGGTGTGGGCGTGAATACCGATAATGTTGTGACCGGCAATATTGGTTCCTCTAAGCGTATGGACTTTACGATGATTGGTGATGGCGTAAACCTAGCGGCTCGTCTAGAAGGTAGCTGTAAAACATATGGCGCACAAATAATAATATCTGAGTTCACGCAAACAAAATTAAAAGGTATTTATGCACTTAGAGAGCTTGATCGCATCGTTGTGAAAGGCAAAACAGAGCCAGTTTCTATTTTTGAGGTGCTCGACTTTCATGACGACGAGACTTTCCCCGCAAGAATGGACGTAGTCGGGCATTTTACAGAGGGATTAGCACACTATAGGAATATAAAGTTTGATGACGCCATTAGATCCTTCAAAGCTGCTTTGGATGCTAATTCTGAAGATGTTCCAAGCAAGCTTTATATAGAGAGATGCGAATTATTTAAAAAGTCCCCCCCTCCTGAAGATTGGAGTGGAGAGTGGGTGATGACTGAGAAGTGAACCTGTTTATCAAAACCGTGCCATTCAGATCACTGACTACTTTGGATCAAGCGTTGATTTGATAATCTCAGGTGTCATAAACACCAACCCGCTTTGGTGCCCGTCAAGTTCACACAACTCATAGAGAGCGTCGAAGACTTTATCTTTTTGAGAAGCATCAGCAATAATGCTAACGATGGCAGCTTCACCAAAAGTACCAAATTGCTTCTCTTCAAAGAGATCGCTAGACCTTCCTGTTTCTACGCTTACACTTTTTACACCTTCAAAATCACATAGCGTCTCTAGAG
>ENA-OSEY01002877-OSEY01002877.1-marine-metagenome-genome-assembly--contig:-NODE-2877-length-10843-cov-4.301319_pt1 | contig 10843 bp, 11 predicted proteins | sample MGYA00248465_ERZ534230 | MGnify/ENA primary metagenome ERZ534230 (study PRJEB26409, sample SAMN06344110) | marine metagenome | isolation source: Sea water from surface | place: Atlantic Ocean:Southern... | reverse complement strand
CACCAATGTTTTTTTTCTCTCTATCAGGCAATTTATTTAAGGCTTCATTAATAAGATTTGAAATGGTTTTGGAATCAGTTGTAAAAATTGCATTTTGCTCAGGTGATGGCCTTTGATCAACAAGTAGATCTTGAGTCTCTAATTCACTATTTTCAGATAAAGTAGCATTTAAAGACTGGTCTGATCCTGTAAGTCTGCCTTTCATATCTTCAATTTCTTTGAATTTAACTCCTAATTCGTTGGCTAATTTTTGCTGATGATAGTCATTGAATGATGAATTATTTTCTTTTTCAATCTTTGTCATGATTGACTTTAACTTAAAAAATAAAGACTTTTGAGCAGCGGTGGTTCCAATTCTTACAATTGACCAGTTTTTTAAAATAAATGATTGCATAGCAGCTTTTATCCACCAAGAAGAGTAAGTTGAAAATCTTACATCTTTATCAAGATCAAATTTTTCTACAGCTTGCATTAAGCCTATATTTCCCTCTTGAACAAGTTCATTAATGGGTAAACCATAATTTTTAAATTTATTAGCAATAGAAATTACCAATCTTAAATGAGAAGACACGATTTTATTGAGTGATTTTTGATCTTTCTTAAGCTGCCAATTTTTAATGTATTCAATTTCATCTTGTTTAGATAGAAGTGATTGTCTCATTGAAAAGTTTAAGAATTTTTTATCGTAATCAACAAAGTTATCCATTTGTTTCTCCATTAAGAATGATGAAGAGCAAATATATTTATGTGAGTTTAAATTACAAGATTAAATATGGCAAAATTGAATACTATTTTCTTAATCATAAAATAGTTTTTTCTTAAGCAGCTGTCATAATCCCTTCTAGTTTTGAAGCAGCGCTATCTTTGTCAATGTCTTCGATTGCAGCAAATTCTCCAGCTAATCTCTCTAAAGCTGCTTGGTACATCTGTCTTTCAGAATATGATTGTTCTGCTTGGTTTTCTCCACGATGAAGGTCTCTTACCACTTCAGCAACCCATATTAAATTACCTGAGTTAATTTTAGTTTCATATTCTTGTGCACGCCTCGACCACATTACTTTTTTTACTTTGGCTTTTCCTTTAAGTGTAAGCAATGCTGCTTCCATCTGTTTTTTTGATGATAGTTTTCTCAATCCTGATGACACTGCTTTATTAACAGGTATTCTTAAGGTCATTCTATCACTGTCAAATCTAACTTTAACGAGTTCAAGTAAACTTCCACTAATTTCAACTTTTTCAATACCAATTACATATCCAACACCGTGAGCTGGATAAACTACGAAATCACCTTCTTCATACACAGGATTAATTTCTTTGTTATTTGCTTCAGAAGTCATTATCACCACTTTATTTGTAAAATTAATTGAGGATCGAAATATATCAAAAAAAATTTATTTTGTCAGCAATTATTTTAATCCCCTTCACCTGGTTTTTCACTGAAATATAAATCATATTTATTTTCCATATTTGAAAATTTATCAGCATCTTCCAAAGCATCTTTCATTTGAGTTATATTTGGCCATAATTCCGAAAATTTTCTATTAAAATTAACCCAGTTTTCAGCACCCTCTTCAGAATCGGGCAAAATAGCTTCTGGTGGGCACTCTGGTTCGCAAACTCCGCAATCTATACATTCATCAGGATGTATTACAAGCATATTTTCTCCTTCATAAAAGCAGTCAACAGGACAAACTTCAACACAATCTGTATATTTACATTTAATACATTTATCGTTTACTATGTATGTCATTTGTTTTTTCTTTATAAATTACTGTCTTTTAGCTTCATAAGAGCTCTTTTTTTGGAATTACCAGAATCAACATCAGAAATATAGAGTAACCCAGAAACTCTCCTCATAAGCTGGGCTTCAAAAACATCTAATATATCATCAACAAGAACGATTTCCCACATTAGCCCAAGAATATTGAGCCTCTCATCATAATCCAATTCCTTTCTAATATCATTAGTTTTAGACCAAATTTCAATTTGATCACCTGATAAAGAAATTGTTTCATCAAGAATTTCTTTTGCTTTAATTGGGTCTAATTTAAGTTGATTTATCAATATACTTGAAATTTTATTTTTTTCATCATCTCCAATTTGACCATCGATTGAAGCTGCTTCAACTAGTAGAGAAACAATTGAAGATAGAGCTTTTACTTCATCCTTTTCAATTTTTTCTTCATTATTCTTAACTTTATTTAATGTTGACTTAAATATTTCAAACATAATTCCTCATTCAAAATTATTTTTTTCTTTAAATTTATTTATTTCTCTTCTCTCTTTTTTATTCAGTTTTCCAATTCTTTGCGTTTTATTTTTTAACATGTCATTTTGAGTTTTAATATACGTTGTTGAAATTGAACAACTATGCATAATATAAAATTTGTCAACCTCTTTCGGGCTGATTCTTCTTTTTGTAAGTTGCAATATCTCAACTTCTTGTGACAAATTATTTTTTATAATCTTAATCTTATTTCCAACTCTTACATTCACATGATTTTTTTTTATCTTTGATTGATCGATTTCTATATTTCCTGACATGATAGATTTTGATGATAATAGCCTAGTTTTAAAAATTCGTACATGCCAAAGCCATTGATCTATTCTTTGATAGTCATTCATGAAAAATTTATTTTTTTAGATTTAAATTCGAAAGTACTGCAAAAGGTGAGTCTGGATTTATTTTAATATTTGTTATTTTATTTTTACTAGTTTTCATTTTTTTTAAAATCTTATCTTTTTTTATTTTTTTGATATTTTTAATTTTATTTTTAAAAATAAATTTTTTTTTCTTTTTAAAAACTGTATCAAAAGTTATTTCTTGATTTTTATCTTGATCTAATAATTCAAAATCTAAATCCATTAGAACTTTTGACATTTGCTCTTTAGATGCCCCAGCTATGGAAAGCATTTCTTCAGTGATCTTAAACGATCCATCTCTAGCAGCAATTCTAATCAATGCCAAAAGCCGCTCCACCATATCGACTCTCATAACTCTATCACCTAGCTTTGAATAGCCAATTATATTATACCAATCTTTTGGAGCCTCCTCACTTGGAGAGTATGCAACTCTTCCATCCTCAGGCAATGCATCCTTATAAAAAGTATTATTCACAATACCCCATAATAATGCTCTTAATTTAACAGCACCTGGTTTAAGTAAATCAGGTATATAGAGATATTCTACGCCAAACCTAAATCCTAACTTATTTAAGTTTTTCTTATCATCTTCCGGTAAATCCTTATGCAACCTAATAATGTTTTTTATTTTTGTAGAACCAAATCCTTCTTTAATTTGATAGATAATACCTCGAGAAGAATTATTTTTTTCATCGGTATTTAATTTAATTAATGCTGATAAATGCTTTTGAATTAAATTATCTAAAAATACTTTAATTCTTTCCGTGATAAGAAAAATTTGATCTTGGATTAGTAAATCACTGTTAATTATTTGAATATTTGGCTTTAGTGGATCATCAGACTGAGTAAGCCATCCAATTGGTGAAGTATCCCAGTATATTTTTGCTTCATTATCAATAGAAAGATTATTATCATCAATAGTATAAAACTTTTTTACACGATCTTTTATCTCATTATTTAGTTCTTTTTTTAGATTTTTAAAAAATAAATTTGAAGATGGGTCCGACGCATCTAAAAGTTTAAGAACAAATCCATCTAATTCTCCAACTTTAAGATTGTCTATGTATATACTACTATCTGATTTAACTTCGACTAACAGTTTTTTATTTTCCTTCAAACTTTTCCCTAACAAAGATATTCTCTTATCAACAAATCTATTTGTTAATTCATTATTTAACGCATCTGATAGCTTGTCTTCAATAGCTAAAGAGGTTTTTTGCCAATTTATTGTATCATCTAACCAATTATTTTTATGACTCAAATATGTCCATGTTCTAATTGATGCAATTCTTTGCATAAGAGTATCTATATCTCTTGAAACTTTATCTAATCTATTTATGTGGCTTGATACAAAGTCCTGATGTAGCTTTCCTGTTGAAATAAGTTGCTCATATATTTTACTCAGTAATATAACGTGGTCATTTGTTAGTTGTTTATTAAATTCAGGAACCTGAGCTATTTCCCATAACATTTTAATCTCTTGAGGTCCTTGTGCTAACCTCTGAACAGGTTTCAATTCACTTAGATTAAGAAGATGTTGATGATCTTCTGCATCAGTTTTTCTAATTAAGTTTGGATTATCTGGAGGAATTTCTAAACTCCTAATTAAATTTTTGATTGAAGAGAAATCTAAGTTTGAATTTCTCCAGTAAACTTTGGATAGTTGTTCAAATTTTGAATTTTCTACTGAATCAACAGTTAATTCACTTATATCTTCAGCATCTCCAGTAAGTCCAAATGTTCCATCTGATAAAAATCTTCCTGCACGACCCGCAATTTGAGCAATTTCAGGGTCAGTAAGGTATCTCTGAGAAGTTCCATCAAATTTTTTAATTGAAGCAAAAGCAACATGTTGAATTTGTAAATTTAAGCCCATGCCAATTGCGTCAGTAGCAACCAAGTAATCAACTTCACCGTTCTCATACATTTCAACCTGTGAATTTCTCGTTCTAGGTGATAAGGCACCCATAACGATCGCTGCTCCTCCCAATTGGTTTCTTATAATGTCAGCAATTGTATAAACATCAGCAGCTGAGAATGCTACTATTGCACTTCGATTTCTTAATCTTGTAACTTTTTTTCTTCCACTATAACTGAGAGCAGACATTCTTGGCCTGCCTTCAATTCTAACATTTGGAACTAAAGATTTTAATTTGGACTTTATAGTATCAGCACCAAGGAATATCGTTTCTTTCGTGCCTCGTGAATGGAGAATTCTATCAGTAAAGATATAACCTCTCTCATAATCACTTGAAATCTGAACTTCGTCAATACCAATAAATTCTACATTTTTTTCAATTGGCATTGCTTCAACTGTACAACAAAAGTAAGAAGCATTTTTTGGAATTATTTTTTCTTCTCCTGTAATCAACGCTACTTTATCTTTACCTAAAGTCTTTGATATTTTATCATAATTTTCTCTTGCGAGCAGTCTCAAGGGGAAGCCCATTATTCCAGAGGCATGAGCAAGCATTCTTTCTATTGCAAAGTAAGTTTTTCCAGTATTTGTTGGACCTAAAATGGCTCTTAAATTTTCTTTATACATGTATTTTAAGTTTATTAAGCGGCTAACTGTCTTAATACATAATGTAATATTCCACCATTTAGATAATATTCAGCCTCACCATCTGTATCTATTCTACATAGTAGATCTATATTTTCAGTATCACCATTTATTCTTTGAACCTTAAGCAAAACATTTATTTTAGGACCTAAATTATCTTCCAAACCGATTATATCAAAAAGCTCATTACCAATAAGTTTCAATTTTTCATGAGAAAAATTATTCAAAAATTGTAACGGAAGAACTCCCATGCCAATTAGATTTGAGCGATGAATTCTCTCAAAACTTTCAGCAATTACAGCTTTAACCCCTAACAACCTCGTTCCTTTTGCAGCCCAATCTCGAGATGATCCAGTACCATATTCTTTTCCTCCAAAAACTATTAATGGGGTTTCATTTTTGGAATAAAGCATAGCTGCATCATAAATACTCATTTCATTTTGAGATGGTTGGTGTTTTGTAATGCCTCCTTTTACTCCTTGCACCATGGCATTAGTGAGTCTATTGTTAGCAAACGTGCCTCTCATCATAACTTCATGATTACCCCTTCTTGAACCATAAGAATTATACTCATCTTCTCGAACTTGTCTGTCTGATAAATATTTACCTGCAGGAGCTTGTTTAAGAATAGAACCTGCTGGACTAATGTGGTCAGTAGTAATAGAATCCCCTAAAATAGCTAAAGCCCTAGCGCCTACTATGTCTTTGATTTTTTCAGGTTCATTTTTCATATTTTCAAAATATGGAGGATTTTGAACATAAGTAGAAGTACTGTCCCAATTATAAGTTAAATTATCTACTGATTGAATATTTTCCCAATCTTTGCCACCATCAAAAACTGAAGAGTATTGCTCCCTATACATTTCTGGAGTAATGACGGCAGAAATAACATCAGTAACTTCTTTATTTGAAGGCCAAATATCTTTCAGGTATATAGGATTATTCTTCTCATCATATCCTAGAGGATCTGTATCCAGATTTATTAGAACTGAACCAACTATTGCATACGCAACAACAAGAGGAGGAGAAGCTAAGTAATTTGCCTTAATATGGGGGCTTATTCTCCCTTCAAAATTTCTATTACCTGATAAAACTGAGGTTACTAATAAATCATTTGTTTCTATTAAATTTGTTATATCACGACTTAAGGAACCAGAATTTCCAATACAAGTAGTACATCCGTAGCCAACTAAATTAAATCCTAATTCATCCAAGTATTTTTGCAGTCCTGATCCATTAAGATAATCAGTAACTACTTTACTTCCAGGAGCTAATGAAGTTTTCACCCAAGGTTTAACTTTAAGGCCTAACTCAAATGCCTTTTTTGCAAGTAGCCCTGCTGCAATTAAAACTCCAGGGTTCGATGTATTTGTACAACTTGTTATTGCAGCGATCCCAATGTCACCATCAGAGAGTTTAGTTGAGTTTAATTCTGATGTTCTTATTTCTTTTCTTTTAGAGGTCTCATCTAAGGTCCTCATAAAATTTTCTTTCAATTCACTAACCAAAACTCTATCCTGTGGTCTTTTTGGCCCTGCTAAGGAAGGTTTGATTTCTGTCAGGTCTAATTCCAAAGTTGATGAAAATATAGGGTCTTTGGTGTTAATATCTCTCCACATTCCTTGGGCTTTAGCATAAGCTTCAACTAACTCAAGTGTCTCTATTTCTCTTCCAGTAAATTTAAGATAATTTATGGTCTCAATATCAATAGGGAAAAAACCACAAGTTGCTCCATATTCTGGTGCCATATTAGAAATAGTCGATCTATCAGCTAAACTTAAATTATTTAGACCAGAACCAAAAAATTCAACAAATTTTCCAACAACCCCTTTTGCTCTTAATATTTCAACAATTCTAAGAACAAGATCTGTCGCAGTAATTCCCTCTTGCAACTCACCCGTTAATTTAAAGCCGACAACTTCAGGGACTAACATTGAAATTGGCTGTCCTAACATCGCAGCTTCAGCTTCAATCCCACCAACACCCCAGCCTAGAACTGCTAAACTATTAACCATCGTAGTATGACTATCTGTCCCAACTAATGTATCTGGGAAGGCAAAAGTTTTACCCTCCTCATCACTAGTCCATATCGTTTTAGCAAGATATTCTAAGTTTACTTGATGACATATACCAGTGCCTGGGGGGACTACACGAAAATTATTAAAAGCTTTTGAACCCCACTTCAAAAAACTATACCTTTCATTATTTCGAGTGAATTCAAGTTCTACATTTTTCTTAAATGCATCTGGGTTACCTGAAAAATCAACCATCACTGAATGATCTATAACCAAATCAACTGGTGATAATGGATTAATTTTTTTAGGGTCATTTTCCAATTTAACCATTGCATCTCTCATTGCGGCTAAATCCACAACGGCAGGAACACCTGTAAAATCCTGCATTAGCACTCGAGCTGGCCTAAATGCTATCTCCATTTCGTTGTTTTTTTTGGTTGCCATTTGAGCTAATGAACTAATATTTTCTGAGCTTACGCTGCTCTTATCTTCATATCTTATTAGATTTTCTAACAAAACTTTTAGAGAAAATGGAAGCCTGTTAATATCAGGAAATTGGCCAGACAGCTCTTTCAAACTGTAATAATAATAATTACCTGAATTTAGTTTTAATTCTTTGAGACACTTTTGTTTAAATTTAGTTTCCATTTTTTACAACTTCATTATTTGTTTTGGTTTGTTAATTAATATAAAATATAGTGTATTAATTATTAATTCCTAAGGATGGATAAATTAACATTCTAAGAAAAAAGAAAATTAAAATTTCAATTACATGTAATTTACAATGAACTCAATAAAAAATGAAGTTCAATTTTCTAAAAACTCTCTCACTTTAGAGAATGTAGAACTGAGCAAAGGTTATAAAAAATTATTTTCTAATTTTAATTTAAAGTTTAAATATGGAAAAATATATCTTGTTGTAGGTTCAAATGGTATAGGCAAAACAACTCTGCTAAAATGCATTTGTGGCCTTACAATTCCTGATAGTGGAGACATCTTTTGGAACAATAATCCTATAAAAAGTAATTTAAAAGATTTTGCTAATGATGTATATTTTTTAGGCCATTCTAATTCATTACACCCAGGTTTATCAATTTTTGAAAATATCAATTATTTATCACTTCTAAAAAATAGTCATACACAATTCAAAAACAAAAATGATGAGTTTGGAATTTTAGGATTAAATGACATAAGGGTACCTGAACTTTCAAATGGACAAAAAAGAAGAGTCGCATTGTCTATTCTTAGTAATTGTGAAAAACCATTGTGGATTTTAGATGAACCATTAAATAGTGTAGATAAAAATTATAAAAAAATTTTCATGAATATGATTCAAAATCACTCAAAAAGAAATGGTATTTCAATTATTTCTTCTCATGAAGTTAATGATTATAGCTTGGATGAAAATGTCATCATAATTGACTTAAATAAAATTTAAATAGGTTATATGTTAAGTCTTATAATAAATGAGTTGAAAATTCAGAATAACTCTCTTAAAGACCCAATCTTTATTATTTGTGTCTATTTAAGCTTATTAATCGTATTCCCGATAAGTATTGGAACTAACAGTAGTTTACTAAAAGAATTCTCTCCAGCAATAATTTGGGTTTGCGCTCTTATTACTTTTATTGCGTCAATTGAAAAATTTTTTTCAATAGAAGCTTCTGAAGGTATATTAGAACAACTTGTTATATCAAGATTTCCATTATATCTGATTATTTTGGTAAAAGTTTTTTGTTACTGGGTTTCTGTTGGCCTTCCGTTGATAATTATTTTTCCAGTAATTGCATTATTTTTAGAGATTAATATTAATGTAATAGGTACAATTTGCCTAAGCTTGATCATTGGAACTATTTCTTTTTCTTTTGTAGGAATACTTGGAGCTGGATTAGTTTTAGGAGCAAAAAAATCAAACTATATTGTAATGTTATTGATTATACCTTTAACAATACCAATATTAATTTTTGGAATATCAACTACAAATTTTGCTTTGAATGATTTGCCCACTGAAGCAACTATTTATCTTCAATGTATGGCTTTGAGCTTTTTAATCGCTGTAGTTCCTGTGATCACTTCGAAAGCAATTAAGATTTATGTTGAATAAATTAGTTATACTAAATAGATAAAAAATGAATATATTATTCCCATGATAGACTACTTTGCTAACCCTTCACGTTTTGTAAAAATCACAAGTTTCATATTTCCTTGGCTATCATTAGTAGTTGTAACGCTATTTGCTTTTGGAATTTATTTTGCTCTTTTCAATAGTCCGGAGGACATTGTACAAGGTTCAGCTGTAAGAATTATGTATGTCCATGTCCCTAGTGCATGGCTCTCATTATTTTCGTACCTCTTACTAGCTTTATGCTCTTTTTTCTTTATCGTTTGGAGGCACCCACTAGCAGACATTTTATCAAGGTCAATAGCTCCAATTGGTGCTGTATTCGCGCTACTGACACTATTAACAGGCTCTATATGGGGCAGACCAATGTGGGGTACTTGGTGGGTTTGGGATGCAAGACTTACTTCTATGCTTATCCTATTTATATTTTTTATGGGTTACATAGCTTTATCAAATGCATTTGAAAAAAATGAAAGAGGTAGTCGTCCAGCTGCACTTCTTGCTATTGCAGGCTCAATAAATTTACCAATAGTAAAATTCTCTGTTGACTGGTGGAATACCCTTCATCAGCCTGCTTCAATTATTAGAACAGGAGGAATTTCAATAGATAATTCAATGTTGGTTCCACTCATAATTATGGCATTGGCATTCAAGTCGTTTTTCATTTTAGTTGTTATTCTTAGGTCACATTCCATATTAATTGAAAGAAAAATTTTTCATTTGAAAATTCAAGGTAAATTATAATGGATATCCTATCGAATAATAATAATTATGATTTTTTTATTTATGTGTCTTACATAATTACTTTTGCGTCTTTAATAATTGTATTTTTATACACTTATCTTCAATATCTCATTTCTAAAAAATTGTTTAGGGCTATTATAGAGAACGTTAATGACCCCCAAAAAAAATAGACTATTTGGATTAATGCTTTTTTTTATACCTCTATCCCTTGGAGTATTTTTTTTAATGTCAGCATTGAAAAGTAATATTGTATATTTTATTAGCCCTTCAGAACTTGTTAATTCAAATAATATAAATCAAAAATTAAGGCTTGGTGGTCTTGTTGAAGAAGATTCTATAATAAGTAAAGGTAAATTAGTTAAATTTAGAATAACAGATGGAAATAAGTCAGTATTAGTTCAATACAATGGAATTTTACCTGATCTTTTCAAAGAGAAACAAGGTGTAATTGTGGAAGGCGAGTTTGATTCATTGATTTTTAATGCTAGTAACTTATTAGCCAAGCACGATGAAAATTATATACCAAAAGAAGTTGCAAATAGCCTAAAACAACAAGGCTTGTGGAAAGGCAAAACTGAAATTGAATAATTTTATAGTCGAGTTAGGGCATATTGCATTAGTTTCAGCCCTTGTTTTATCTGTTTATCAATTTGTAATAGTTTTTTTTAAAAATGAAAAAAAATATATTATTATCCCAAATATTTCTGTGTTGGTATTTTCAACAACTTTATTTTCTTTTCTAACTCTAATATATGC
>ENA-OSEY01002874-OSEY01002874.1-marine-metagenome-genome-assembly--contig:-NODE-2874-length-10844-cov-9.323396_pt1 | contig 10844 bp, 9 predicted proteins | sample MGYA00248465_ERZ534230 | MGnify/ENA primary metagenome ERZ534230 (study PRJEB26409, sample SAMN06344110) | marine metagenome | isolation source: Sea water from surface | place: Atlantic Ocean:Southern... | reverse complement strand
AATAAATGGTAAAATCAGATGTTTTTAATTCTCTAAGTTCATTTTTGACTTTTTGTTTTTGTGAATAAGTATAATACTCAGGTATATTATCTCCACCCATATAAGAATCATACGGCCAAGCTGACTTTATAATTTGAGGGCTATCTCGACCGAATTTAATTTCACTCAGTGATTCAATTAAGAGTCCATTAACAACAGTAAAAAATCTAAATTGCATCATATTTCTTACATTCGGTTTATTTTTAAGTGAAAAAACAAATCTTCCACTTGAATCTAATCCTTTATATTGAAAATCAAGTTTATCATTTTGTGCATTTGCATTATTTTGAAAAACTTCATTAATACGTCTTTCAACTTTTATATACTCATTGCTGTAATAAGCATCTTTATTATTTTCAAAATATAATCTAACTTTTTTCCAAAAAACAGAATCTTCATATCTAGTTGATAAATAATTTTTAATATCAGAATATTTCACGTCGGAGTAATAAATTCTATCAATATCATTTTCTAATATACTTTTTCTAAAATCTTTAAATTTTACGTGAAATAGTAATAACGTAGAATCTGCAGTTTCAACAGACTTAATTAGCTCATCATCATTAAGTTCCTGTAGGATAATTTTGTCCTCATAATTTGAACAACTTACTAATAAAAAGAATAAAGGGATAAATAGTAGAATTAGTTTTTTCATTTTACCAATCATCGACTTGGGTTAAACTTTTTATTTCCTTTAAAATAATATCATTTAAGATTTTACCATCCTTTTTTAGGAAAAGGGTTTTAAATACCCCTTTTTTATTTTTAACATAAATTTCTTGAGCATATGTAGGTTTATCAGGATTAGTAGAAACACCTCCAATTGATATACTAGTATTATCTATTGAATAAATATCTTTAATTGTTATTCTTGTTCTTTCATCTTTGTGTTCTGCAACAAGTGTAGCACCTTCTAAATTTTGTAAAAAGAATGTAGTTGTAAAACTGGGTAATCCTGTTGCTTTAAGTTTAATTTCTTGACTTTCAATTTCTAATCTTTCTTGATATATCTTTTGCCATATGATTTCTCCATCAACTATTTTAAAATCTCCAACAACAGTTTGTCCAAAAGAAACAAGTGGAATTAATAGTAGAATTAGTTTTTTCATAAAAACTATAAGTTAAAAAAAATTATTATATTAATATAACTACCTGATTATCAGCAACTTATTTGCCAATACAAAAGTTTGAAAAAATATTTCCCAACATTTCATCATTTGTAATTTGTCCAGTTATTTCTCCTATTGAGTCAATAGCTTTTCTTAAGTCAATAGATAACAAATCACCTGTTATACCATTCTCAATACCTTTTTTAATATCACTCAATGATAATTCTGCTTGATTAAGAGAGTTATAGTGTCTGAGATTTGTTACAATTGTTCCATTATTTTCAGATGCTTTATTTACAGTAAACAGCTTAGATTTTAATGGTTTTAAATAGTCTTTTTGAATCGCTGAAATTTCTAAAATTTCATTAATGTCAAAATCCTTACATGATTTTAAAAGAGACTCCATTTTAATATCGCTTTGATTTTTTAAATCAATTTTATTTCTAACTAATAATATTGTTAGATCATCACGATTAAATTCTGAAAGATCATTTATAATTTCATCCTTGGTTATATCATTGATGTCAAAAAGATAAATCAAAACTGATGCTTTTGAAATTTTTGATTTTGTAATTTCAATTCCTTTCGACTCAATTTCATCATTGGTTTTTCTCAAACCAGCTGTATCAACAAACCTATATTTTATTCCATCAATTATAATGGTATCTTCAATTGCATCTCTAGTTGTACCCGCTATATTACTTACAATTGCTTTTTCTTCATTAAGAAGCAAATTTAACAAAGATGATTTTCCTGAATTGGGCTTACCTGCAATTGCAACAGGAATTCCATTTTTAATTGCATTTCCATGTTTGAAAGAATCTTTCAGCTCAGCTACTTTGGTATTTACTCTCTCAATCAGTTCTAGTAAATCATTCTTGTTTGCAAACTCAACATCCTCTTCTGAAAAATCCAATTCAAGTTCAATCATCGAAGTAAAATGTAGCAGCTCCTCTCTCAAAACTTTTAGATCATTTTGAAAACCTCCTCTCATTTGATTTAATGCAATTTTATGCATTGAGGATGAGTCAGAGTAAATTAAATCAGAGACTGCTTCAGCTTGTGTTAAATCAAACTTACCATTTAAAAAAGCTCTCATTGTAAACTCTCCAGCCTTTGCAAGTCGAATATTATTCGTAAGCAACTTTTCAATAATTGTCTTTTGAATATAAGTTGAACCATGACATGAGATTTCAACTGTTTCTTGTCCTGTGAAAGATTTTCCCTTTGCAAAATAGGATAAAACAACTTCATCAATTATTTCATCATCATAAGTAAAATCTCCGTATATAATAGAATGGCTTTTTATATCAGAAATACTAGTCCCAGATCTAGATTTAAAAAATGGCTCAACTTTCATTAATGCATTATCACCTGTAATTCTAATAAGAGCAATAGCTCCCATTCCTGTAGGCGTTGAAATTGCTACAATATCATCTTTAAAGTCCATTAATTCTATTTAATCTTTTTTGTAAATGTAGCTCTTCTTTTATGCAAAGTACTTTCATAATTCTTCCAAAAAGCCTGTATTGCTTTATTCTCAACAAGCTCTGGATTTGTTTCAACTTCAATGATACCTCGATTATTAAATGTTTGTTGTAATTCATTAAATATTACGGCAGTTGCTCCTTTATTTTGATACTTTGGATCTACACCAATTAAATATAATGATACCCTATCATTAAAGTATTGAGCTTTAAAAAGATGATAATATCCAAGCAGTCCAATCTTTCCATTTATTTTTTTTAGAGCTCTTGAAAAAGAGGGCATAGTAATTAAAAAAGCTATTAGGTTCCCATCCTTATCTAAAAGACATTTTATGAAATCAGGATGAATATATTTTATAAATTTTTCTTTATAAAAATCGATTTGATATTGTTTAATTGTAACATAGGTTTGTAGATTGCTGTAAGTTAAATTGAGGAGTTCAAACATTTTATCTACATACGGTATAATTTGTTTAGTAGATTTAAAATTTACAACCTCAAGCTCATATCTTTTTTGAATTATTTTAGCAAACTTCTTTACCTTCTCAGGCGCATCTTCCTCGGAAAATATTTTAATTTTGTATTCTACCCATTCTGCTAGTTTTTCAAAACCTAATTCTATTAAATGTTTTTTTTGGTAAGGAAAATGATACCATGTTATCATGGTATTTAATTCATCGTAACCATGAATTAATAGACCTGCTTTATCCATGTTTGAAAAACCTACAGGTCCGTCAATAAAATCAAGTTTTCTTTCTTTGCCAAATTCCACTACTTTTTCAAGTAACTTTTTGCTTACCTCTATATCATCAATTGTATCATACCAGCCAAATCTTAATTTATTCTTTTTTTGTTCTTCAATTTCTACCCAATTAACAATTGCTGCTATTCTTCCAACTACCTTTCCGTCTTTATATGCTAAATAAAACTCAGCTTCTGCATTTTTGAATACAGGGTTTTTAGACCTATCCATTGCTTCAAGTTCTTCATTTATAATAGGAGCCACCCAATATTCACAGTCTTTATAAAGATCAAAAGGGAATAGGACAAATTCCTTTTCCAATTTTTTATTTTCGACTGTGATAATTTTTATCATTTTTTTCTATCAAGTTTTTTTAAAGCTTTTTGGTCTCTTTTTAATTGTTTTTTATTTTCTCGCATCGATTTGTTTAAACTTTTCTTTGATTTTTTGCTTTCTTTTTTGGCTAATTTCTTTGGGTTTAATTTAGTTTTTTTATTGCTTTTTTTATTTGACTTCTTTTCAACTTTTTGCTGTTTTCTTCTGTTTTTAAGATCTTCCTTAAAATCCTTTTTTGCTTGTTTTTCACTTTCAGAAATATCTCTATGCCAATCAAACCTTTGAGAAAAACCTACATTAATATAAGTATAACTCGGCGTAGTTTTAAAACTTCCTCCAAAATTAAAATCAATTTGAGAGTTTTTAGAAATTAAATTAGCAAAGCCAAATTTAAAATACTCATCACTGTAAACTTTATTATTAAATGTTTGAAACTCTCCAAAAATACTCCACCTAGGATTTGCTAAATTATATGTAATTGTAAATAAATAATTCATCTTATTGTAGTCAGTCTGAGCAGGTAAAGAACTTGGCCAAGTAGGGTTCTTTAACGCAATTTCATAAAAGAAATTATTTACAACAACCCATCTTCCTTTGAAATGATGTTGAGTTGCAATACCAACGAATGGTGATATTGTTTGTTCTGGATAATAAAAATTATTCCCTCTCATTATATTATCGTTGAGAAGATCAGGGTGCAAAGGAAGTTTTAATTTATAAAACAAATCATCATATTGAACTCTATTATCAAAATTAAAGCTTGAACCAGCTATTACTGAAATTGCAGGAATAAAATCAACCAGCCTAATTTTTCTATTAGCGTTCCAGCTATAAACATTTTCACCATGCCACTTTTTATTTTTAAATGGGTCTAAAAAAAGATATTTAAATCCAAGCGTTTGCTTACCAATTAATGTTTCTGAAATATTAGTAGAATAGTTGTTTAAGTAATTATTATCAAGAATATTTCTAGTAATGATGTTTCCATCCAAAAAAACTTCTAATTTCTCATTAAGAAATCCATATCGAAATAAGTAATTAAAATTTAAACTCTGAATTTCAGAGTTATTAAGATTTGAGTGTTTAAGTGTCTGCCCAGAAACTGCAGATTCGAACTGTAAGACATTAACACCAACTGCAAAAGCTCCATGTGATGAGCCTGGCCTATTTGAATTAATTATTTCGGTGTATTGTGAAAAAGAGAATATCCCTGTAAGCATTAGGAAAAAAGAAAAAAACCTCTGTCTCATACACTATTAATAAATCAAAGATAATTTAAATTAAAATCTCTCTTTAATTGATTCATTTGATTAATTGTATTTTTGAATAATCATAAAATAGCATGGTTATATTATACATTATATTATTCTTCATAATATTTAGCTACATCCTAAAAAAATTAGCCCCTTATCTAGTCAGGTATATTATTAAAAAAAATTTAGAGAAATTTCAAAAACATCATAATAAAAAAGAGCCTGAAAAAGATTTTAAATTCAAGAGTAAGAAAAAAGTGGGGGAATATATAGATTATGAAGAAATTGATTAAAAATTATTTGAAGAAAGGTTTTTTAATAAATCTATTGTTTATAGGTTTATTTGCAATAATTTCAGTCATATACTTCTACCCGTTACTTTCTGGGAAACAAATTAAACAATCTGATATTGATCAATTCTCTGGGATGTCCAAACAAATCGTTGATCACAGAAGTCAGTATAATGAAGAACCTTTCTGGCTAGACAATGCTTTTTTAGGCATGCCAAGCTATCAAGTTTTGGTTGAATATCCATTTGATTTACTTGATAAGCTTGATCAATTGATTAGATTTTTACCAAGACCTGCAGATTATCTTTTTGTCTACTTGGTTTCATTCTTTTTACTATTACTCACTATGAAAGTAAAAAGTGAGTACGCCTTTATCGGTGCAATTGCTTTTGCCTTTTCAACATATCTAATTATAATACTTGGTGTTGGTCATAATACAAAAGCTTTAGCAATCGGATATGCTCCCATAGTTTTAGCAGGGCTTTTCAAAATACTTGACAAAAAATATTTAGTTGGTTTTATTATTGGTGCATTAGGACTTGGACTTCAAATAAATGCTAACCATTATCAAATGACATACTACTTTTTAATGTTAGTAGGGTTAATTACAATTATTAATGTATTTGATGATTTTTTTAAGAAAAAAATATCAGATGGTCTAAATAAAATTGGTGTTGTTTGTGCTACTACATTGTTTGCAATTTCTCTAAATGCCACAGCTATTTTAGCCACACAAGAGTATAGTGATTTTAGCACTAGAGGAAGTTCTGAAATATCAATAAATCCTGATGGATCAGAGAAGGAAGATTTATCTGGACTAAGTAATGAATATATTACTGAATATAGTTATGGAAAACTTGAAAGCTTTAACCTTATTGTACCAAGGTTCATGGGTGGAGGTTCATCCGAATTAATTGATAAAGATTCCGATTTTGTAAAGGAGCTAAAGAATTATGATAATGAAAGTGCAAATATTATTTATCAAAATGCACGCTTGTATTGGGGGAACCAACCAATAGTTGCTGCTCCAGCATATATAGGAATAAGTGTTTTCTATATTTTCTTATTAGCTCTTTTTTTTATTGACAAAAGACATTTAAAATGGGTAATACCTGCTATCATCTTCTCATTGACTTTATCGTGGGGAAAAAACTTTCAATTCTTGACCGATTTCATGATTAATTATTTTCCATTTTATGACAAGTTTAGAGCAGTATCATCAATTCAGGTTATTATAGAATTCATTATTCCATTAATAGCCACTATCGGATTATTTAAATTTTTTCAAACAGATGTTATCGATAAAGAAAAAATGAAAAAACTGCTATATACATCCTCAATATTCATTTTTATACTTGTTGTAATGTTTTTATTTGGAAATCAAATTTTTGAATTTAAATCTGAGCTTGAAGTATTTTCAAACTATCCTGAAATACTTGACTTAATAGTTAAAGAGAGGCAAACTGTATTTAAATCTGATATGATCAGATCCATAGCTATAGTATGTATAATTGCATTGTTATTTTGGATTTCAACAAAAAAATTAATAAAGAAAAGCTATAGTTTGTCATTGATAGGCCTTGTCATATTATTTGATCTATGGAATATTGATATGAATTATGTTAATGAAGATAACTTTTCAAGACCCTCAGTAGTTAAAACTCCTTTCACCGCAAATGGAATTGATGAAGAAATAATGAAGGACAAATCAAGTTTCAGAATTTATGAACCATATCGCGGTTTTGTTAATGGTAGATCCTCATATTTTCACAATTCTATTTCTGGATATCACGCTGCAAAACCTAAAAGGATGCAGGACATTTATGATTTCTATTTATCAAAAAATAAATTCAATGTTTTAAATATGCTAAATGTTAAGTATATAGTTGATTTAAATGAAAATAACTCATTAGGTTTGAGATTAAACGAGGAAAATTTAGGTAATGCATGGTTTATTGAAAATATAATTAATGTAAATAATAGCAATGAAGAGATTTTATCTCTAAATGATTTAAATTATTCAAAGGACTGTTTAAGTAAAGATTTACCAAACAAAAAATTTACTTTAAGTGAAGCTGATAATATTGTATTAACTAGCAGAAAATCTAATGAACTAATTTATAATTATAAAGCAAAATCAGAGAGTTTTATTGTTTTTTCTGAGGCGTATTATTCAAAAGGTTGGCAGGCATACATAGATGGACAAAAAGTCGACCATTATAAAATCAACTATTTGTTAAGAGGAATGGAGGTCCCCAAAGGTGATCACGAAATCAAATTCATATTCAATCCTGGAATTATCAAAACAGGCTCAATAATCATGGCTTCATCAAATTTTATACTTTTAATTTTAATTGGTTTATTTTTTAGAAAAGAAAATCTTGATGTATAAAAAACTACCAACATATAGATACAAAAAGACATTAAAAATGCTTAAAGAAGTATGCCCAGCTCCATCAGTAGTATTTGATCTTGGAGTAAGAAATCCTTTTTCAGAGATAATGAAACAAAATAATTATAAGGTATATAATACTAGCGGAGACGACTTAGATGATAATTATAAAATTGAGATTCCAGATGATGTAGATTTAGTGACAGGGTTTGAAATTCTGGAGCATTTGGTTTCTCCCTATCCTCTTTTAAAGAATCTAAAAGCTAATCGAATTTTTTTAACAGTACCAATAAAACTATGGTTTGCAAAAGCTTACAAAAGTAAAACTGATCCACTTGACAGACATTATCATGAATTTGAACCATGGCAGTTTGACTGGTTATTAGAAAAATCTGGATGGAAAATTATTAAAAAAGAATATTGGAAAAATCCTTCAAAAAAATTTGGAATTCGTCCACTTCTAAGAAAATTTACAAATAGATATTATGCTGTATATGCTGAAAGATCTAAAGAGAGTTATACAAACTATTATAAAGGAGTATTGAATCTATGAAAATTGGGATGATTTTAGATGCCGAGTATCCTGATGATGCTAGGATTACAAATCAATGTGACGAGCTAACTAAATACAATCATGAAGTACATTTATTTTGTCTTTCATATAAAAAGTCATTTGTCAATAATGAGACAATTAAAAAAATTAATGTTCACAGATATTATTGCAACAAGCTAACTTATAAACTTTCAGCTTTAGCTAATGACCTTAGTTTATATAGTATTTTTTTAAGTAAAAAAATACTAAAATTCATTAAAAATTCTGAAGTTGAAATTTTACATATTCATGATATTCAAATTGCTAAAGCTGCAATTAAAGCAGCCAATGAATGTGGCATTGAATATAATATAGATCTTCATGAAAACAGACCAGAAATTATGAAATTTTACAAGCATGTAAATTCTTTTTTTGGAAAACTATTTATAAGCCCCAAAAGATGGAAAATAGCAGAAGAGAGTTTTGTGAAAAAAGCAAACAAAATAATAGTGGTGACTGACAAAGCAAAAGAAGAGCTTTTAAGCAGGGTTAATATTGATCAAAAAAAAATAATTGTATATCCTAACACTGTCAGACATGATTTTTACAAAGACAAAAAGGTGGATAGAGATTTAGAAAAAAAATATTCAAAAGAATTTGTAATTACATATGTTGGCAATACATCTAAAAGAAGAGGCCTTTTAACAGTCATTGATTCGTTGAAGATTATTCAAAAAACTATTCCAAATATTAAGTTGTTAATTATTGGAAAAAGCTCATTTGATCAAGTAATAAAGGATAAAATAAAACAAAATCAAATTGAAAAATTAGTAGACTTTATTGGATGGATAAAAGAAAGTGATATACCTAATTATCTTTCGATATCAGAACTAGGATTATCTCCACTACACAAAAACATTCATCACGACACAACTTACGCAAATAAAGTTTTTCAATATATTTCGTTTGGGTGTCCAATTGTGAGTAGTAATGTGATAGCCCAATCTGAACTTGTAAACAAATATAAAATTGGGGTAATTTTTGAAGACAATAATGCATTTGACTTATCAGATAAAATTATTGAACTTCACAATAATAAAAACCTATATAATAGGCTAAAACAGAATTGTCTTGATAGTATTGAAAAACTAAATAATAGTGTAATTTCAAATCAGCTTATTTCTATTTATGAGTAAAAAATCTATCGGAATATTAGCTTATTACTGGCCTCCAGCAGGCGGGTCAGGAGTTCAAAGATGGCTTAGATTTTCAAATCATTTATCGGATTTAGGCTGGGATGTTCATGTCTTTACATTTAAGAATCCTAAGTACCCAATTATAGATAATAGCTCTATCGAAAAAGTTAACCCATTAATTAAAGTCAATAAAATAAATGGGTTTGAATTTCCATCGTTTTTAACTAAACTTTCCAGTGAAGAAAGTGTCTACTATCACACAATCAGTAATAGAAATTCGTCTTTGACTAATGCTTTTTTAAATTATAATAGACTAAGTCAAGGTAGATATTTTTATTATATGATGCGTGAATTATTTTTATTTCCAGATGCAAGAAAATTTCTAATTAATCCAACATATAAATTTTTAAAAAAATATTATAAAGAAAATAATTTGGATACTTTAATTACAACAGGACCCCCACATTCGATGCATTTAGCAGGAATGAAACTTAAACAAGATGTTGGTATAAATTGGATTGCAGATTTTAGAGATCCTTGGTCAAATTTTATTCAAAACAAACTTCTTAATCAGCTAAAATCTACAATGAAAAAGCATATAAGTGCTGAGAACAAGGTTCTTAAAAATTGTAATGCTGCATTTACTACTTCCCAGGCTTTGAGGTCTAAGTTTTTAGATAAGAACTCCAATGTGTTTTATGTTCCAAGTGGTTATGAAGAAAAAATTGAACCATTAAATCATGATAAATTTAGAATTCTTTACACCGGTTCAATGAAGGAGATACAAAACCCTCAAAATCTTTGGATAGCACTAAATGAATTAATTGAGTCTGATGAAAATTTTAAACAAAATGTTGAAATTATACTAATTGGGAATATTGACAGGTGGATCATTAACTCAATGGAGTTTAAAAAAATTCGTGATCGAAAGATATTATCATACATGGCCAAAAAGGAGCTTGATATAGAAATATCTAAAGCAGAATTATTGGTAGTTTGCTCAGTAAATTATGCTGATTCAAATGATATTGTGCCTGGAAAGTTTTTTCATTATTTAGCAGCAAACAAAAATATTTTAGGTATATCAAATAAAGGAAGTGATTTAGAAAAAATAATTAATGAAACAAAGTCAGGGATGTCTTTTGATTATAATAATTATCATGATTTAAAAAATTATATTTATAAATGTTATCAAAATTTTACAAAAGGAGAAAGGCCTAAGAATAAATTAAACGAAAGCTACCTATCAATGAATATTGCTAAAGAAATTGATAAAATAGTTTCAAATATTTAAAATGGGAATTGTATTTAACCAGTCATATAAAAATATAATTATAATATCCATAGCGATATTGATTGGGGCTATCAATACGTTATATTTTTACCCTGTCTTTCTTAAAGAAGAATATTATGGTCTAGTAGTTTTTCTGCTTGCAACATCAAACTTGTTAATGCCTTTGGTTGCATT
>ENA-OSEY01002872-OSEY01002872.1-marine-metagenome-genome-assembly--contig:-NODE-2872-length-10847-cov-4.099629_pt1 | contig 10847 bp, 7 predicted proteins | sample MGYA00248465_ERZ534230 | MGnify/ENA primary metagenome ERZ534230 (study PRJEB26409, sample SAMN06344110) | marine metagenome | isolation source: Sea water from surface | place: Atlantic Ocean:Southern... | reverse complement strand
AAAATATAACTATTAGCAATAAACTAGATAGTCAGCAGAGCGAATTTGAATCTTACGAAAGTCATACTGAGGCAATCTCTATTTTGCTCGAAAGAAATAAAAGCTTAAAGTTTGAATCAAAAAAGATTGAGTCTGAAAGTCTTGGTTCCTCTGCAGATGATTTATCAAATCAATCTATTCAAGTTGAGGGATATAATTTGATAACCAGCTGCTTTGAGGGGCTTGATTCTAAAGAATTAAGGGAAATCTCAGATAGGCTAAGAAATAAAGATAAAAATACGATAGTCGCATTAATATCTGTAACAGGCGACAAAATTCCCGTAATAGTAGGCTGCTCCAAAGATGTTGGAATTGATGCAAGAGAAATAATTAAACATCTAATCAATCAATCAGGTGGTAGTGGAGGTGGACGTTCAGATTTTGCACAAGGAGGACTTGAAAATACAGAAAATCTTGAAATTGCATTAGCCTCAGTTGCCGACTTAATTGTTTCATTAAATAATCAGTAAGATAGAATACCGCCTTTTTTATGGGCAAATTAATAGTAAAGAAGTTTGGTGGCACCTCTGTTGCTGATATTGAAAGAATTGAGTCTGTGGCCGATAACATAGAGCTTGAGATTCAACGAGGCAATAAAGTAACAGTGGTCTTATCAGCCATGGGTAATAGCACGGACGAGCTTATTGATATGGCTAAAGAGATTAGCCCTGATCCAGACTTAAGAGAATACGATGCTCTAATCTCTACAGGTGAGCAAATTTCAGTTGCATTGCTTGCTCTGGCACTTCTAAAAAGAGGAATAAAGGGAAAATCATACACTGCCTATCAGTTGGGAATTAAAACAAATTCTACACACAGTAGAGCACGAATCTTAGATGTAGAAGTTAGTAAAATCACTTCAGAACTTAATCAAGGAATTGTCCCAGTAATAACTGGCTTTCAAGGCATGAATGAAAATGGTGATATTACTACTTTGGGAAGAGGTGGATCTGATACCACTGGAGTCGCTTTGGCGGTTGCTCTGAATGCTGACGAATGCCAAATATATACAGATGTTGATGGTATCTTTACAACTGACCCCAGAGTTTGCTCAAAAGCCAGACTTCTAAAAGAAGTCAGTTTTGAAGAAATGTTAGAATTATCAAGTTCAGGAGCCAAAGTACTTCAATTAAGATCGGTTGAGTATGCAAGTAAATTTAACTTACCTATACGTGTTCTTTCAAGTTTTAATGAGGGTGATGGTACTTTAGTTCAAGAGGAGAAAAATATTATGGAGAGACCAATTGTTTCTGGAATAAGCAGTATTGACACTGAAGCTAAGTTGACAATTCGCGGTGTACCCGATGTCCCTGGCATTGCTGCCAAAATATTAAGTCCAATTAGTGAAGCTGGAATTGAAGTCGATGTTATTGTTCAAAATATCAGTGCAGATAACTGCACAGACTTTACTTTTACAGTTGATAAAGGGGATGCCGAAAATGCGAAAGAAATTTTGCAAAAAACATCTGCTTCACTTGGAGGTGGTTTAGTGGAGGTTGATCATGATATTGCAAAAATAAGTGTCGTCGGAAGAGGGATGAGGGCACATGCAGGTGTGGCTAGTAAGATGTTTCAAGCCCTTGCAAAAGATGAAATAAACATTTCGATGATAACAACTTCCGAGATAAAGATATCTGTAGTGATAAAAGAATCAGAAATGAAAAAGGCAGTAACAGCTCTTCATAATGCCTTCGACCTTGATAAAGAGTTAGATTCTTAGCCATCCTTGATTTAATTAAACTATCTCCTTTATCTAAGATCCGCTTTTAAAGGCAAATCATAAAATCTAAAACAACTTCTTGCATTTGAGAATCATTCTCATTTATAATGAGAATAATTATCGGTCTAATAATCATTCTCATTTAGAAAATGACTATTTGATACATCATTAATTAACTTAACGGGAGTAAAAATGAAAACATTTATAAAAACCTCTATCAAAGGTTTGATCGTAACTCTGATAGCGTCGCCTTTTTTAATGGCTGACGAACCTGTTGAAGAAATAGTAGTAAAAGGAAAGGTTCTTTATGCTGACCAAGTTAGCGCCTTGAAAACACCTACAGATATTGTAGATGTTCCTCAAAGTCTATCTATTGTTACAGATGAACAAATTCGTAAACAAGGTATAAGAGAGATAGGGGACATCGTTAGGTATACTCCTGGAGTAAACACTTCTCAAGGAGAGGGCCACAGAGATGCAGTCGTTTTTAGGGGTGTTAGATCAACTGCGGACTTTTATCAGGATGGTGCTAGAGATGATGTGCAATATTACAGATCTCTCTACAATGTTGAACAAGTTGAGGTACTAAGAGGACCTAACGCACTTCTTTTTGGTAGAGGAGGAACTGGCGGTATCATCAATAGGGTAACCAAAAAAGCTACTTTGGGTGAAAGTTTTGGTTCTTTCGATATAGGTGCCAATGATAATGGTTCTTTTGACTTCGCTGCTGACTATAATGCTGATAGTGGTGAGAACACTGCATTTAGAGTAAATGTACACAGCGATAGTCTTGAAAATCACAGAGATTTCTTTGATGGTGATAGAGTTGGGTTTAATCCTACTGTTAAGATTCAAATGAGCGACGCTACCACTCTGGACCTTTCTTATGAGTACGCTGATCATGAAAGATTTATCGACAGAGGTATTCCTACTGCAAATGGAAGACCCGTTGAAGCACTTAAAGATGTTGTTTTTGGTACCTCTGATCTAAACCTGACCACTCTAGAGGCGGATATTTTCAGAGGAATAATTACTACAGATTTATCTGATACTTCAAAAGCAATTTTTTCACTTACTTCGAGTGAGTTTGAAAAGATGTATAAAAATTTATACGCATCGGGATATGATTTGACAACCAATGTCGTAACTCTAGATGGTTACTATGATCCTACTGAGCGAGAAAATCTTATTTTTTCAGCTAATCTAGTTAATGAATTAGAAATAGGTGGTGCAACACATACACTTCTCATAGGTGCAGAAATCATTGACACAGATAATAAAAATGTCAGATACGACACTTATTGGTCTACAACTCAGAAGGATAAAGAGTCATTCAATGTATCCAGGCCTTTGAATATTGCAACAAACTCATCAGGAGTTCCTACTTCAGTTGATTACACTACTAAGTTAAAAAGTAGCACTACTTCTGACATAGAGGTGACTTCTGTTTACATTCAAGATCAAATTGATCTGACAGATAATTTAGTAGTTCTTCTTGGTGGTCGCTTGGATCAGTTTGACATAACCGTCAACGATATTAAGGCTGGATCAGCTCAATCAAGAGAAGATGAAGAATTTTCGCCAAGAGCTGGAATTATATTTAAACCCCAAGATAATGTTTCTTTATATTTAAGCTACAGTGAGAGTTTCTTGCCTAGGTCAGGAGAGCAGTATAAAAAACTTACTGCTAGTGCTGCAGCGCTTGATCCTGATGTTTATGAAAGCTCTGAAGTAGGTATCAACTGGGATATCACTCCTGATTTAAGCCTTAGGGCCAGTTACTTTGACAGCGAACAAACCATAGCTACTAGAGATGAATCTGGTGAGGGTGCAGAGATTGTCGGTCTTCAAGTTGATGGAATAGAGATAGAAGTAAAAGGGCAGGTAAGTGATCAACTGTATCTCCACTTCGGCTATAGCGATATGGATGGTGAAACAAGCTCTGGAGGAGAGCCAAGAGAGATTCCAGAAAACACAATGTCTTTATGGACTACATATCAAGTTAATGACAACTTTGGTTACGGACTCGGTGTCACAAGACAAGGTGAATCGAACATAAGCAATAATAAGCCTGGTCTAGTATTACCTGATTATACTAGAGTGGATTTTGCTCTTTTCTATGACGTCTCTGATGACTTTTCAATAAGGCTTAATATTGAAAACATAAACGATGAACTTTATTTCCCACATTCACATAGCACACATCAAGCATCTGTTGGTGAGGATACAAATGCGAGGTTGTCGTTTACGAGAAGATTTTAGTTTAAGTAGTAGTGCAGCTTATAGCATTATTTTTAACCCCAAAATAATGCTTGAGCGCCCAAAATGAATACAGAGCGCAGAGTATTCATTTTTACCAAGTCGGAATCTACTACGGACTTTAAATATTAGTAGATTAATCAAACCCCTCCCCAAAAGGTTGATTAAGAAAGGGACTCAAAAGCTTTTTTGAGTCCCTTTTATCTTTTTGCTGCTGTTACCAAGAAATCCACCCATGTTTCTTCTATATTCAGACACGGTATGTAATTAAATGATTTTCCCCCAGCTTCTAAAAAGGTCTCTCTACCCTGCATATTCATTTCCTCCAGGGTTTCTAAATTATCAGTCACAAATGCCGGACAAACTACATCCAATCTTTCAATACCCTTTTCCGCAAGACTTACTAATTCTTTGTCTGTAAAGGGCTCTATCCATCCTGGACCAATTCTTGATTGGAAAGATATGCTCCATTCATTTCTTTTAAGGCCCAATTTATTTGCACATAAATTTGAAGTTTCTATGACTTGCGCCTTGTAGCAATAAGGTTTCGCATCGGAGTCTAAATCACAACAATTTTTAACTTTGAGGCAGTGAGACTCGGTAGGATCTGTTTTTACTAAATGTCTGTTGGGTATGCCGTGATAACTGAAAAGTAAGAAATCACTTTCCTCTTGCCTATTACTCTTTATGACATTGCACAGGCTTTGAATATATTGATCTTCTTTATAAAAGGCGCCGATGAAAGTTAGATCTAACCTAAAATTAGAATCTTCATTTATTCTTTTTACTTCATTTTCTGTAGTCAGGGTAGTGGACATTGCATAATGAGGATAAAGAGGAACAACAAAAATTTCTTCGCAACCTTTGTTTTTTAAATTCAGTAATGATTCTTTTATGCTAGGAAATTGATATCTCATAGCAACTTCAACAGGGATGTTGCTTTTTTCATGGACTTTTTTCCCCAAATCAAGACAACTATTGATTAAAGGAGAACCACTATCAGTCCAAATTTCTGAATAAGCTTCTCTAGTTTTCTTATATCTTGACGGTACTATTATCCAATTAACTAGAAATTGCTGAAGGATTTTTGGATAATCTATCACAAGGTCGTCCGATAAAAATTCTTTCAGATAATCTTTTATTGAATCAAGCTCTAAATTCTTTGGTGAACCTAGATTGATAAGAAGGATTCCTTTCATAAGTGAAATTATAGTTTATGTTTATTAATGATTATCTTTTGTACCTAATATATGGGGCTATTGTTGTAAAATAACACTGTTAAAGAATTAAAAAATTTGGAAATCTTAAAAGCTATACAACATAGAAACTCTAGGCCTTTTTTAGAAGAACCAGCTCCCTCTGAACAGGAAATGAGAGAAGTCTATAAAGCAGCACTGCGCGCACCTGATCACGCATGGTTGAGACCATGGAGATATCTAGAGGTAAGAGGTGAAGGCAGGAAAAAACTTGCTGATGCTTTTATCAAAGCTTCAAAAGCTTCTGATGAAATACCTTCTGAGGAGATGCTGGAAAAACTTGAAAAATCACCCTACAGGGCGCCAATGGTAATTGTCTTAATTGCCGATATTAAAGAACATCCAAAAGTACCTAAAATTGAACAGATGCTTTCTCTTGGAGCCGCAGCCCAAAATATATTACTTTCTATAAGTTCATTAGGTTATGGAGGAGTATGGAGAACTGGTAACATGGCTTTTAATCCACATGTTGTTAGAGCCCTAGGATTACCTGAGAACTCTGAAATAATTGGTTATCTTTATATAGGGACTCCTTCCAAGAAAGAAAAGGCGATTCCAGAGCTTAATGTTGAAGACTTCTTAACTAAACTAAATTAATCAAGGAAATCCCTTTTTCTATCTCGTTAGAGGTAGTAAAGTGGAAATACAAGTCCAAAAAAAGGGGGAAAATATGAAATTAAGGATTATTTTATTAAGCCTTTCGCTAACTACCATTTCTTCATTCAGCATCTCTGCAGAAGAAGAGGTTTCAGTATTTGATGAAATAGTGGTAACTGCTCGAAAAAGAGCAGAGCTGTCTCAGAGTGTACCTATTCCTATAAGTGCTTTAAATGAAGAGCAACTTGAAATAAGGAATATTGTTGAGTTAACCGATATTGAAAAGCTTGCACCTAACCTAAGTATTCAAGCTTCATCGGTCAATAGCAGTGTTCTGGAAATTTATTTGAGAGGCATAGGTCAGGCAAATTGGGCTATACCACATGATCCAAAAATTGGACTTTACACAGATGGTGTCTATGCAGCTCGTCCTCAAGGCGGTTTAGTTGACTTATATGACCTACAACGTGTTGAAATTTTAAGAGGACCGCAAGGCACCTTATTCGGAAAAAACACTACTGCAGGTTTAATAAATATAATCACAAATTCTCCAAGTCAAGAAACTGAAGCCAAAATTCGACTCGGAGCAGGATCGGATAGTCATCAGCTAATCGAAGGTATGTTTAATACACCCCTTACCGATTCTCTTGCTTTTAGATTTGCTTTCTTAACTAAAGAGACCGACGGTTTTATTATTAATGCAATTACTGGCAAAGATCGTGGTAATGAAGATACAACTTCATTTAGGGCGCAACTCAAGTATGAAGTTGACGACTATTCAGCTAATCTGGCTTTTAGCAGATTTGATCAAGATGAAAGAGCAGCATTAGGTTCTTGTAGATTTACTGGTCCAGAGAATGGCGCTTTTTCTGGTGGACTTGGAGCTATAGCAAATATATTTGGAGTTTATGATGTTTTAAAGGCAAATTGTAGGTCAACTAATAAAGATGTTTCTCTTGATACTTCTCCAAATGAAAACACAACAGCAGAGAAAGATTCAATAACTTTAAGCCAAACTCTTGAGACCAGCATTGGAACTATAGAGTCTATAACTAATTATTCTGAGCTAGAGGCTTTCAACGGAACTTGGGGTTGGGTTATGGGTAATGGGCCCGGTGCTAATCTCTTAGAAATCCATGATGATACTATGGACCATGAGCAGTGGTCTCAGGAACTTAGACTTTCAGGTTCTACCGAAAATTTGGAATGGGTTGTGGGCTTATATGCTTTTGAAGAGGATGGAGAAGCTGTGATAGATGTACCTCTTTTTAGAGGAGTTAATCCTTCACCTTTTTTACCACCTGCCTTAGCAGCCATTGCTTTACAGACAAAAATACTCGGTAGTGAGACCCAAGGCAGTATAACTAATATGCAAAACCAAGCAGTATTTTTTGAAGGAACTTATGGGCTTACGGAAACATTAGATTTGACCATTGGAGCAAGATATACCGAAGACGAAAGGGAATATACTAGAACATCGGCTCTTTATGAGGATGCTTCATTAATAGGTTTCCCTGGTACTTTTAATCCTTTTTATGCATGTCCTGGTATGCCCACTAACGCCTTTGGAATCTCTTTGTCCGATAGATGTACTAGGACAGTCGAATACAGTGAGACAACACCTAGAGCTATTCTTAGCTATCAACAAAGTGAAGATGTAATGTTTTATGCTAGTTATAGTAAAGGTTACTCAAGTGGAGGCTTTAATGGAGATGTTGCAATGAGGCGTTTCCTTCCCGAGACATCAGATAATTACGAGGTTGGAATGAAAGGCGAATTCTTCGACAACACGCTCCGTGTAAATGCAACTATGTTTAATACTAGTTATGAAAATCAACAAGTCACTGTTGGTAGAATTGTTAATGGAACTCCAATTGCCGATCTAGTTAATGCACAAGAAGCATCATTAGATGGTATTGAGCTGGAGATCCTAGCTCAATTAACAGATTCGCTTGTAATGACAGCAATGGTTTCTACATTTGAAGGTGAGTATGATGAATTTGTTATTCAAGACAACATCACTATCACTAATCCTGATGGCTCACTAGCTTTCCAGCAAGTGGAGAGAGACATAAGTAATACAGCTTTTGGTGGCAATGATGACCGTCTCACTTGGGATATTAGTTTTATACACACCTATAATCTTGAAGATGGTTCGGATATTCAAAGCACGATTGGAATCTCATATCGTGATGAGGAAGATTACACTTTAGAAAATGTACCTTCTTCTCTCGCAGATGATTACGAGCTTGTTGATGCCAGAATAACTTGGAATCTTGCAGATGGACAATCGTCTATATCACTTTGGGGTACAAACCTGACAGATGAAGATTATGTCAATAATATGTTGAGTCAATCTGGAGATATTGAGATTGGTGGCACAAACTTTAGTCTTGGCATGACTACAGATTATTGGGGTCAGCCACGAAGATATGGTATTGAGTATCGTAGAGACTTTTAATTTTGTGTTAATTTAGTAATCACTGAGATCAACTTATATTTTAATAGGATGATCTCAGTTGATGCTGAAAACCTTCTAGACCACTGGTTTTTTCAAAGGGTGATGAAAAACTAAATTAAATTAAAGTTTTACATCATAATTTGTATAGTTATAATTCACATTTATTGAATACTATAACTATGAATTATATTAAAACGTATATATCTGTTCTCCCTAGTTTATTATCGGACAAATTCGCGTTATCTATGACTAAGTTTTTTAGATTCATCGCAGATTCATTCTTTGTGGATAGATATGGACATAGAGCTGTTGTTCTTGAAACTGTTGCTGGAGTTCCTGGCATGGTTGCAGGCGTCTTAATGCACTTTAAAAGCTTGAGATCTATGAAAACAGGATATGGGGCAAGTATAAGAGAAATGCTTGCAGAAGCAGAAAATGAAAGGATGCATTTAATGTTTTTTATAGAAATAGCAAAGCCTAACTTTTTTGAAAGATTCTTAGTATTGTTAGCTCAGGCTATTTTTGGTCTTTTCTACTTCATAATGTATATCTTCTTTACAAGAACAGCTCATAGAATGATTGGCTATTTTGAAGACGAGGCAGTAAAAAGTTATACAGATTACCTAGAAAGGGTTGAATCAGGCGAATTGGAAAACTTTCAAGCTCCTATTCTTGCTATCCAGTATTACGGTCTCGATCGCAATGCAAAACTCTCAGACTTGATTAGAGCTGTTAGGGAAGATGAAGAAAAGCATAGTAAGGTCAATCACTCTTATGCTGACCAAAAAAATCATTAAATTTTAGTTTTCTACTACTTTTTCTGTTTTAAACTTAAAATAGAGTTCTAAACTTTATATAAAATCCTCAGAAAAAGATGGAAAGAAATTTTGATTATATTGTTATTGGTGCAGGTAGTGCAGGATGCGTTATGGCGAACAGACTGTCAGAAAAATCAAGTGATAGTGTTTTGAGTATCGAAGCTGGTGGAAAAGATAATAATTTCTTCATTCACATGCCTTCTGGCTACTCCCAAATAGTTCCCAAAAAAAGTAAGCTGAATTATGGTTTTGAGACAGAGGCTGAGTCTACTACAAATAATAGAAAACTATATTGGCCAAGAGGTAAGGTTTGGGGCGGTTCATCCTCAATAAATGCAATGGTCTATATTAGAGGTCATGCCCATGATTATGACCTGTGGAGGCAGTTGGGAAATAATGGTTGGTCTTATGAGGATGTTCTTCCATATTTTAAAAAAGCCGAAAATTTTCAAGGTGAGGGTGACAAGGAGTATCATGGATTCGAAGGACCTTTAAATGTTAAAAAGTCATCGAGAAAAGATGATTTGCTTCTAGATGTTTTTTTACAAGCAGGCGAGCAGGCTGGTTTTCCTTTAACCGAAGATTTCAATGGAAAACAACAAGAAGGATTTTCTAGATACGAGCATACAATGAAAGATACCAAGCTCGGCCCGAGAAGATGGAGTTCGGCAAGGGCTTATTTACATCCTGCTCTTAAAAGAAAAAATCTTTCTACTGAAACAAATGTACAAGTTAACAAGATTATATTTGAAGGAAAAAAAGCTGTTGGTGTGCAGTATCTCAAGAGTGGTCAAACTATAACTTGTAGATCAAATAAAGAAATAATTTTATCCGCAGGAGCAATAAATTCACCTCAGATACTTATGAACAGCGGCATAGGGGATGCATCGGAATTAAAAAAGCATGGTATTGATGTGATTCATGAACTTAAGGGAGTTGGTAAAAATCTTCAAGATCATTATGGAGTATTAAATTCCTTTTATGCAACTAAGCCAGTAACTCTTCATAGATCTGCAGGCTTACTGAATACTGGTTTATCGGGAATCAAGTATTTGCTTTTTGGGAAAGGAGATGCTGCATATCCTCCTACGAGTGCTGGAGCTTTCTTTAAATCTAGTCCTGATAAAGATATTCCTGATACACAGCTGCACTTTACATCAATCCAAACAAAAGATTTGCACGGAAGAGAGGGGATAGATAAGGATCATGGATTTACAGCAGTTATCTACATCTGCAGACCCCAAAGCAGGGGACACCTTGAATTAAAAAGCTCTAATCCGAATGATGATCCACTGATGTTTCCAAATTATTTATCTGAAGAACAGGACATGATAGATACAAGGAACGCGCTAAGGGAAACATGCAGAGTCTTTATGCAGGATGCTTTTAAGCCTTATAGAGGAGAGCGAAGCAAGCCAGGCTTAGATGTAGATATAGAGGACGATGACCAAGTCGATCAATGGATTAGAGAAACCGGAGAGACACTTTATCACCCAGTAGGAACATGTAAGATGGGAAATGATGATATGTCAGTTGTTGATGAACATCTTAAAGTCCATGGTATTGATGGATTAAGAGTTGTAGATGCTTCAATAATGCCTACGTTAATTGGTGGTAATACAAATGCACCCACAATCATGATTGCTGAGAAGGCTGCAGATTCCATTAGACAATCAAACTCATAACTTTAGAATATA
>ENA-OSEY01002871-OSEY01002871.1-marine-metagenome-genome-assembly--contig:-NODE-2871-length-10850-cov-4.538105_pt1 | contig 10850 bp, 8 predicted proteins | sample MGYA00248465_ERZ534230 | MGnify/ENA primary metagenome ERZ534230 (study PRJEB26409, sample SAMN06344110) | marine metagenome | isolation source: Sea water from surface | place: Atlantic Ocean:Southern... | reverse complement strand
TCACAATGACCAAATCTTTAGAAGATTTAGTAAAAGCAGGAAAAATAGATGCGAGCGCAGGACGAGAAAATTAAAGGTTTTAACCTTCTTGAATTAATTGTTGTTGTTGTCATTATTGGAGTGATTTCTGCAATAGGTTATCCAAAATTTAGTGATTGGCGATTAGATAGAGAAACTAGAAACTCTGTAATAAAAATTAAATCTTTAATTCAAGGTATCAATGCTCAAGTTCAAAGGGGACAATACGCTTTTGTTCAAGTTCATGTATTAGAGGAGGATGATGGTTTAGTTGTTACATCTAAAGGAATGAAACCACAGAAACTGGCGAGTTTATTAAATGATGGAGATAGTGAGTGGTGGAATGATGAAGGGGAACCTGATTTTGCAAATATATGTAAAACAACCGATGATGATACCTATTGGGATGATAATCCATTTCAAGGGGCTAATAATATTGAAGTACGACAGATTACTTTAGATAATGTTGCAACTACTTGGCAAGGTAATGATGGCGCTGTATGTTTTAGCAAGAATGACAGATGGTATAGTGGTGCTCCTCAATTACAAACTGGAACTGGAGATCAAATTTTTGTTGATAGTAATTTATTTGTTTGCAGAAGAACTAATCAAAGAGCAAAGTGTGATATAAATGACAATGGAATACCTACAACTGAACATAAAAATTTATATACTATTGAATGGTCAAGATTCGGCAATGTGACTTATGAAAAATTTAAAAACAACTATATAATTTATGATGATGGTACTAGAGAATGGAATAAAGAAGACCCTGGGGAATGGGTAAAACAACAATAGAATGAGCAAACAAAAAAAAAATATATCTGGACTTTCGATTTTAGAAGCGCTTGTTTCAACTGTAATTGTTGGAATTGGATTTGTTGCAATATTACAAATGACAAATTTTTCGGTTCAATCGATAGATAGATCAGGTGATAGAACTAAAGCAAATTTTTTAACCGAAATGATAGCAGAGGATATAATTGGAAGTAAAAAATCTTTCTTTGGCGCAAGTAATGACAATTCAGATATAGTTTTTGATAGTGCAGGGGTCGCAAGTTTAAATGGCCAGACATTGAGCACATTTACTGAACACCTCAGTGATAATGGTTGGAATGCAAATTTAGCTTGTGGTGCAAACAATGCAGCAGGTGGCACAGCCGATCAAAAAAAAGAGAATATTTATGAAGAACAGAAGACAGATGCACCTAGAAATAAAGAGGCCAAATGGGACGCCATATTTGGGGAGAATAGATTTTTAAAATGTACAAATGCGACTGAGGAAAAAAAAATACAAGTATTTAAAGTTTGTCGGTGGGATGAATGTGATTATAAATTAGACGCTATAACAGACGATCCTATGTACATTGGTAGAGTCGAGATGAAATTAAATGACGGGAAAAAAAGAAAATTTTTATACTTTCAAACAGATTACAAGCTTAAAAGATGAAAAGAAAAAATTTTAAATCTATAACAGGGCTCACACTAATTGAGATATTGATTGGGATAGTGGTGTCTTCAATAATGATGGCGGCAATTTATACAACTTATTCAATTGTAAATACAACGTACAGCCAAGTATTAGAGAAAGCAAAAGTTAGCCGATCCTCTAGGGACATAATAGAATTATTAATTCGAGATACTCGAATGGCAGGATTTAAATATTATCTTGGTGATAATGACTTAGGTTTACCAAAAGAAAGTTATTTAGAATTTATTGGAGGAGCTAGTACTATTAAAGAAAGCCATGATCCAATTGTAATAATTCCACAACAACTCGGACATTCAATTGAAGATACTATTCCTACTCCACCACCAAAACATAATTTACTTGATTCTTGCTGTGATAAAATTCATATCGTTTACGATGACTTTAATCAAAATGATGACACACAACCTTACAAAAGATATAAATTAACTTACTTTGCAAGACCTTTAAGTGATACGGACAGGGATGGCAATATCATAAATCAAAGATACGGAATATATAAATCCAAAATTAGTTGGGAACAAGATTTAGGCCAAGAAACAGGCAGATGGATTCCAGATTGTTCTGAATGCTATCATAACGAGTTGATTAGAGATTATGTTGAAGACATGGAATTTATTGCCTTAGATAAAGATGGAAAAGTTTTAACCCCTTACCCTAATACAACAACAGAAGAGTCTAGAAGAAATCTGTATAAGATTAGAGCGATAGATATTCGAATAGCTTTTATTTCTGAAAAACCTTTTTTTAGATTTGAAAGCAGGCAAGGAAAGGAAAGACAGCTAACAGGATTTTCAAGAACTCCAAGATCGTTTTCTGATAGAAACTTAAGAGATAACGTGGTGGTTACTGTGTATACAAGAAATATTGTTGGACAGGAGATATTTTAATGAAAAAGAATACTCAAAAAGGGTTTACACTAATTTTATCACTTGTCTTGCTGCTAGTCATGTCTTTGATGGGAGGAGCTTTAATAGTAATTTCATCAGGAGATCATCAAAGTAATAATTCTAGCGATCAATATCAGCAAACTTTTTATGTAGCTGAACATGCTTTAATTGAAGCAGAGAAAAGTATAATCAATAGAATGATCGGACCTTGGACACAACTATCAACAATTACAACTCCACCAGTAGGTTCTAGTCCTACAGAGGTCACTGCACATAATAATTATATTGATCAGCTCCGGGCAACAGCTATAGATGGTCAGGCAAGACATACTGAGGGAAGAGAAACTCCTAGAAACACTGCTACTCCTATTGAAACTCCGTGTTTCAAAAGTTTTAGAAATTTGATAAGAAAAGATACCGCAGGAGATCCAACTTTAGTTACTGAACATTTAATAAATGTAAATTTTGGAAATATAGTAGAGCCAATTTTAACTAACCCAGCTGTTGTTGGCCTAGAACTTGCCCAAGCACAAGATGAAGTTGAATATTTAAAAAGGTTTAGATACGAATTTTTTTCAATCAATGTCGGTTCTTCAACCTTTAAAGGTGCGGGTGGAAGTTTAAAAAAAACATCTACCAATGTCCAAAGACAAGGTACCTCATACAGAGTTTATGGCTGTGGTTATTTTATGCCAGCTGGGACAGATTTGGGCGATTTTGATGATCCGGAAATATTGATACCTTTAGAAACCTTAGTTGTTTTGTCTAGTTAAGCACAAAATGGTCACCAAAATTATTTGTCCAATTTTATTTTTTCTAAAAATTAGGTAATATTAATTATGAAAAGAATTTTTGTTGCAATATTTTCAGTTGTTTTATTCTTTAGCAACCTGAGTACTAGTATTGCATGTGAGTTTCTAAAAGAACAAATTGGTGTTGTTGTTCCAAATATTATCGAAAAGTACGATCTTTTAGATGATCCCACTAATGATGATAGTGGATCTACTACTTATTTTAAAGAATATGATAGCCTCAGTCTTTGTGATAATCCTGAATTAGAAAATACTTATCTACGTGTATTTATAAGAGAACAAAAACTTATTGCAACTGAACTTGAAGGTGTAAGAGGTGAGGCTGATAAAGGTACGATTTTAGTTTTAGCTAAAAATACTTTAGGTTATTCTACAGAAGAAAAAATTGATGAAAAATGGATTGGGGGCATCCGAATGAAATCATTTGGCGATGAGGTTATATATGGGCGCGTTGAACACCCTGATGGAAACTATGAAACTTTAATAATTACTAAACCAGAGTTTAGACAATATATGAGTGGCCCGGATGTAAGGGAATTTAGATAGAAGAATGAGAAGATTTTTAAAAATATTAGCCACATTAATTTTAGTTCTAAATTTTAACCAATTAGCCAATGCAAAACCATTGCCCCCGGGTTCAGGAGAAGGCGATGTCCCTGCTAATATTTTAATTTTATTAGATAGTTCAATAAGTATGAATAATAAAATTGGCGATGGTCTACCCTCTGTATTTTCATCCACTATTCTTCGCTGGGATAACAATAATTACAGAGTTGTTTCATCAGATGATAAACATGAGGGTGGGTTAATTCTTTTAAACTCTAATGGAGAAAGACAAAATTTTTTTGGTACACGAGATAATGGCGTAACATACGAATACTCAAAATGGGTTGCCAATTCTCTGACAGATCAAACTTGTGATTGGCAATTGAGAGACGGAGGTGTTCAAAGGAATCAAGGAGTAACTGCTAATAGGATGTTGGGTAATGTAAAATATGTGGCTGGAGTAACAGTAGCTGGCACAAATATTACAAATGAAAATCTCCTTTTCATTGCCCAAATGCAGCCGAATAATAGAAATTCTAAATTTATAGCTGTTGATAGTCAATATAGATGTAGACTCGCGATAACTCCGTCACCGAGGAAAGATAAAGGATATTCCTTAAGATCTTTTGATATAAGTCAAAATGCTTCTGGAGACACTATTTTTGCAGGTCATGGCAGAGAAGGTAAAAATGCATTTCAAATCTCTTGCAATTTTTCTAGAGGGCGTTGTGAGAAAGAAGCTGGTAGAGGTAAAAATAGAACTGATAGATGGGGAAGATTATTTGATGGAACTCAAATAAGATTGAGTAGTGACTCTTCATTAATTTATGTTGCTGATGACTATGATTTGCATGGATATCGAACAAGAAATGTTGCAGGTGCACCTGTTATTACAAATACGAGAGATAGATTTTGTAATGGAAGTAGTACATCCACAGGTTCAAACGTTTTAGGAATTGAAAAATTTGATAGAGACCCTGGCAATGCTGATGCCTTTTATGTCGGAGGTGTAGGTGAAAGATTTCAAAAGATTGAATTTTCTGGAACTAGCTGTTCAGCTACGGTTTCAGTAGGAACTGATGACGCAAATGCAAATACTGAAGATCCAGGACAATTAGCAGGAGATGATATTCGTATAACGGGTGATATTTCAGCAGTAGATGTTTCAGGTGCTGCAGGAAGTGAGATAATTATGTTTTCTCATAGAGGGTATGTGGATGAGTTGGATAATAGTAGATTTGTAGCTACTGCTGATAAAGATATAGCCTGGCAAAGGCAGTATGGTGGAACACGAGAGACAAGATTAGAGGGAGCAAAGAGAGCAATTATTGCAGTGCTATCAGACACTACTTTAACATCAGGGGCAAACTTTGGTTATGGACATTGGAATTCAGGGGAACTAGCCTTTACTAAGAAAAGAGAACCTCGTGGCGGTTCCTGGTGCCATGATAATAATACACGTTGCAACTATTATGGTGGTTGGGTAGGTGGTAAAGAAACTGGCAGAAGCAGAGTATGCACACAAAATTCCTGTTTAAATGTTGCAGTTAGCCCAGAGGGTGCCAATAGAGCTATTCCAATTGTTCGAAGACAAGGTGTTGAATTTGGAACAGACTCTGAAGCTTTTTCTCAAATTGCTCACGATTATTTTTTTAGCAATGTGTCCCCTCATGATCCAAATTCTGATTGTCAACTGAATTATGTAATTGTTATTGGAGATGGAAGAATGACAAGTACTGGGACAAGATCTGACAACTTTAGAGGTAGAACAGCTGAAAGATTAGATAGATTAAGAAGGGACTTAGGTGTTGTTTCTTTAATGGTCGCTTATGGAGATGGAATATCAGCAAGCGGAAAACAATCATTTGATGAGTTAGCAATACATGGTTCTTGTGATGCAGCAGGACAAGATGAGTGTGAACCCACAATAGTGGCGACAACACCCCAAGAGCTTCAAACGGCACTCTCAGCAAAAATTAGGCAAATCTTGGCAGAGCGATTAGCCTTTACTGCACCATCAATTACTGCAACTATTCAACAAGGAGGTTCATTGTACCAAGCACAATTTGCTTACGAGCAATTTGGTGAATGGCAAGGAACCATATTAAGAAAAACTTTAAATGCTGATGGAACCGTAGAGCATGATCCAGACTCACCAGGAAACTGGGATGCAGGAGAAAAGGTACGTGCTCAAGCTAGCCCAGAACGTGAATTATATTATGAATTAGACAGAAGAAATATATGGACAGTAGTAGATAGTGGTTTTGCTGAAACTAATTACATTGGAAATTGGGATAATGTTAATCCTCTTACAGCACCACTATTAGAACCAGAAATGGAAAGGTTAGGTTATAAAATTAAAAACTATTATACAAATGACTCATTTTGTGGGGGCAATGATGGTACGTTAGAAGAGCGAGATGGTCTTCTTGCTTTTTTATCTGGCCAAGACTTTTTTGATTACAATGGTAATTGTGATAGGAACGAGGTAAGAAACAGCGTTCTTGGTGATATATATCACTCTCAGTTAATTGAAGTGGGTGCACCAGATGGTAACGTGATATTTACGGATAATAATCAAGAAGCTTATTTTAGAACAATAAATAATTATCAAGCTTTTAAAACTACATTTGATGATAGAAGAAATGTTTTGTATGCTGGTTCTAATAGTGGACTACTGCATGCTTTTAATGCTGAAACAGGTGAAGAAGAATGGGCTTTTCTTCCACCATTGTTAATTGGAAAATTACCAACAATAATAAATGATAATTTAGATCGTACAGTTGATAACGGGACCAGGGGAGGAAGTAATGCAATCTTCGGTGTTGATGGCTCTCCAGTAGTGCATGATGTATTTATGATTGGTTTACAGCCTAATGGTCAACCTGAAACTAGTCCAAGTTGGCATACCATATTGTTTGTTCCATTTGGACGAGGTGGATCTGGTTTTACTGTATTGGATGTTACAAATCCAATTTTAAAAGATAACAAAGGACCTTTACACATGTACACTGTTTATAACGATTATGTAAATAATGTTGTTTATATTGCAGACTCTGAAGGTACTGTCAGAGAGGAACCATATTTCTCAGGTGCTGTAAGTATCCAAAATTCATTAGAAGGTCAAAAAGCTATGGATAATTTAAACGATGCAATAGCAGCTGATGGAGATAGCAGCATGGATAATCAAGATGCAATTGCAGTCTGTCAAGATAATAGCGATGCTTCTCCTGCTTTTAGAATTAATGGAACTGCATCTTGTTACATGGGAACAACTTTTACATTTAATCAAATTCAATTTGATACCCCGGATAATGTAGCTATTGATAGAGATCTGTTAAATGTTTCACAGATGGTCGATGGTGAATATATGCCGATTTCATTTAGCGATGCTAGAATGAGAGGTGGTGATCTTGTAATTACTTTTGATGAAACAAAAATTGTTAATCAAGGTGGTAGTTTAAATGAAATGAGGAATACAGATGATATCTTTATTCAAACATCTTGCACAGTCCCTTCTGGTATTGACCCTAATTTTGATTATAGTAAATTAGGAGAAACTTGGTCTACACCAAGGATTGTAAGACTTCCTTCTGATATTGAGGCGGACAGAGATAATCCAGCAAAAGACAAGTATGTTGCAATTATGGGGGCAGGCATAGCTAACAATAATCTATGTGCAGGATCTGCATTATTTTTAATTGATTTGAGTTCCATAGAGGAGCCAGGAAGATTGTTTGGTGGAGATCTTAATGGGGGGCCGATTACAATTGTCGACACATCACCAAATGGAGCGGTAATTGGTTCTGATGTACTTGAAACACCAAATGGCAGCGATATTTCTAATGCTGTTCCAACTACGCCACTTGTAATTACACCTGATACAGCTTTTGGAATTCCTTGGAGAGGTGCAATGGTTTACGTTAATGATAGAGAAGGAAAAATTACTAAAATTAATTTAACAGACTCTACTGAAAATGATGCCAAATTTTTTGATCAAACTACATTATTTAGATTGAATGCAAGTACTACCAATAGAAGATATACTTTTTTCTCTATGGATGCTGGTATTGGTGTAAGTACTAAAGATTTTTGGTTGTTTGGTGGAACTGGTGATTTCAATCGATTAGGGGACACAGGTGAGTTCATGGATAATATTTTATATGGAGTAAGAGATAAAGATTATCCTTATTTCAAACATTTAAACAATGTGGTAATCCCATCTTTTGGTGATCAAAATTTTACATCTACGGCACATACAGGAGCAGACAATGCAAAATCCATTGATGATGCAACAATTTGCTCAGATGTTACAGGTGATACAGATGGAGCTAGTTGTCCAGAAAGAGCTGAAAGTGCATGGGTAATTCATTTAGATACAGGGACAGGGGCAAATCATACTCATCGAAAAGCATCTGCACCTCCAACATTGTTCAAAGGACAAGTATATTTTCCTGTCTATGAACCACCTGAAGGGGGAAATAGATGTAATATTGGAAATGCCTATATTTGTGTTGCAGATGATGAATGCGGAACAAATAACTCACATAAATTAACCAAAGGTGCATCCGCTAGTGGAAGAGATTGTCAATTTATAAGACCAGGAGTTCTGTCTGAATTAGTCATATTTGGAGATAAATTATATGCTAACGTTGCAGGACCAAGTGAAAATCCTGATACTTTATATTCTGTCTTAGCTGTTCCAGGTGAAGTATTATCAAACAGAGGTGGTTGGCGAGACACTGGGTTTTAATTAAGTAATCATCTCAATAGTGATTTTAAGTGGATCAAACAATTTATAATAAAAATATATAATCCATACAAACATACTTAGCATAGTAAAAAATATTATTGCTAAACCAACAAGAGTATCTTGTGAATATGCGTAAATTAAAATGAATGTATTCAAAGCAGTAATAATAATATTGATAAATAAAAAAGTTTTCACTTAATTAATCAATTTTTTAAGTTTGTTTTTTAACTTATCTTTAACCTTATCTTCGATTTTTTTGGGATCAAACTTTTCAATTTTATCAAAGAGATTATTATTCAATACCTTTGCTTTTACGATATTGATTGTATCTTTGAATATGTTTTTAAGAGTTTCTTTATAACTTGTACTATTTTTAGTGTTACCAATATCTTTAAAATTTCTATCATTTAATTTTATGGTCTGTTCAATTTTTAACTCTGGTGACAATACAGATATAGAAATATTTTTTGCGTCAAGGTTTTTTATATTAAAATACTTACTGGACTGACTTTCCAATGTTTTGGATTGAAGATCTTTTTGAAGAGATCTTACGTTATCATTAATTGTTTGTTGAGAGAAATTGAAATAATAATTCACATTAATATCATTCAATAAAACATCTTGTATCAAAATATTATTTGAAAAAATTGAAAATGTATCAAGGCTAACTTTAACTTCATTTACTCTTATTAAATAACCATCAAATTTTTTATTTAGAACTCTGATATCCCTAGCTTCAGCTTTACCACTTAAATAATCTATATTTAATTTTTCAATTGAAACATCTCTACTTAAAGAACTTGAGATATTTTTTTCTATTATGTTTTTAATTAGACGATCTCCAATAAACTCAACAAGAAAATAAAAAGATAAAGAAAAAATTATTATTATTGTAAAAAATTTCTTCATATTGTATTTAATATATGATTATTAAATTATTTCTAATTCTTCTCTGATCAATCTGGGTAAAATTTTAATTTAAAAATATTTTAATTTGATCCAGTAAAATTAAAAAAACTACATTACCAATAATTATATAAGGACCAAAAGGTATTTGTGAGGAAAGTTTTTTTTTATTTTTAATTAAATCCGGAATTACACTTAAAAGTGCAATCGCAGATGAAAAAAATATTATAAATGGAATTGAAACCCAACCAAACCAAAAACCAATTGCTGAAAGTAGTTTGGCATCACCTAAACCCATTCCTTCTTTGTTTCTTAATTTTTTATAAATGAAAATGATTAACCAAATTATGAGATAACCAATCAAACCACCAATCAATGAGTCAATAAAATTTGGAAATAAATTTGTATTTAAATTTGGATCAAACGATTTTACTAGACCTATTACCATCAATGGATAAGTCAACTCGTTTGGAATTATAAAATGTTTAAGATCTATAAAAAAAATAATTATAAAACTAATACTTAAAATAAAAAACAAAAGAGTTGTTACTGAAAAACCAAATAAAAAAAATATAAGGATAAAACTAAGCGCAGAAATTAATTCTACAATAAAATATTTTAAATTGATTTTCGCGGAACAATCTCTGCATTGAGCTTTGAGGACTAAAAAAGATATTAATGGAATGTTATCGTACCATCTAATTTGTTTTTTACATGCCGGACAATGAGATCTACCTTTGATAACACTTATATTATCTGGAATTCTGTGAATACAAACGTTACTAAAACTCCCCCATATACTTCCAAAGATAAATACTATAATATAGTACACAAATTATATTTTAAATTGAGAGGATAATTCAATGAGCCCATTTATGCAGTATTGTATTATTACAAGAGCATCGGATAGGTGTAAGTAGAAATTAGGCGTATGAACAATGATTTCCATCAGTTTAAAAAATATCAAAAATTTAACGAATATCAATTTATAAATAACATGTTTTTTGGTGCAAAAAAAAAGGAAACAACCATTGTAGAAGATACAAGTGTTAAAGATTTAGAGTTAATCACCAAAATGAACCAAGAGTTTGCGATGTCTCTTGATTTAAAAGAAACTTTAAACAATTCATTAGAACTCATTATAAAAAGAATTAATGCGCAAGCTGCTAATATTTTTTTAATAGATGAAAAAAATCAATCGTTTCAATGTATTGCCTCAAAACATCAAGCATACCTTGAGGATTTTGAAATACCAATTACTCAAGGAGTAATGGGTAAAGCGGCAGTAATCAAAAAATGTATTAGGGTAGGTGATGTTCGTAAAGATGTAAGAGAAATTGCAGAATTTTATTTTGATTTAGATAATAAAACAAATTTTACGACTTATTCAGTTTTATGTTCCCGATTAATTGTTTCAGACAAATGTATTGGAGTAA
>ENA-OSEY01002870-OSEY01002870.1-marine-metagenome-genome-assembly--contig:-NODE-2870-length-10850-cov-7.633528_pt1 | contig 10850 bp, 16 predicted proteins | sample MGYA00248465_ERZ534230 | MGnify/ENA primary metagenome ERZ534230 (study PRJEB26409, sample SAMN06344110) | marine metagenome | isolation source: Sea water from surface | place: Atlantic Ocean:Southern... | reverse complement strand
CCTTCAAATACACTTAGGTCATAATCATAACCTTCGTAGAAACCGTACATACCAAGACGAACCCAATCAAAAAGTTCAACAATATCTTTCTTAATTGGTCGGTCTTTACCAAACCTTGCACCATTTGTACAGATACCTAGACTGAATCCAAGATCTTTTGCATACCTTACAATCTTCTTAAAGTCAGGATGAATACTTGGTTCACCACCACCAGTGAATTCAACACCTGTAACACCTATCGCTCTAAAACTATCTAATGCCTTCAATACCATCTCTGTTGGCATCTTCTCTGATATATCACGATTTGCAAAACAACAGAATGAACATGTAAGATTACATGCGTTTGTCAATGAAATGTGAGCCATCACTGGTGAAGGTGGTTTACCCTGTTGAATCGCTTCCAACTTATCCATATGTTTCAGCATCTTTGTAAGATTGCTGCTGAAACTTCTTCCTTGAACTACATCGTCTTCTTTACGAAATGTTCCATCCGGATTGAAAATTGGAACTCCAGTGTACGGTACAGTCATTAATAATGCTCCTTCCATTGATGAATAACAGGGAGGTTAAATCTACCTTCTCTCACCTCACCTAGCCATAGTGCTACCTCATATTTATATCCCCTCTTGGCGAAGTGATATGTGATATTTGCATCCACTGCTCCTAACATTTTATACGAAGCAGGATCTTCTTCCATCATGCGATCCATATTATTTTTGATATCTTCAACAACATCATTATACACTTTTAGAAAAGTTTTTGCATTGTAAATAGAACCACCACACATACCATAATGAGTTGAAACTTGTCTTGTGCAATTGTAAATATCAGTAATCATTTTACCAGTAAATTGATTTCCTATTCTAACACCTCTTAAGTGAAATGGTGCATTTATTTCAAATGGTGCTTGCACTAATACATCATCTTCCATAATCATTATATAATCAGATCCTGTCTCATCACATACTAATTTTTGACGATCCCACCATTCGATAGTTCTCTTTGAATCATAAGGATCTCTATCTAAATTACCTAGTCCAAATATGTTTTCTCGATAAAAATATTTGCAATTAAATTTTTCAGATATATCGCTAAAATCATCACCACCATCTGAAATTAAAACAACAGGATTATCAGGAAAATGTTTCCTAAAATTTGTAAGAACTACATCAGTTGCCTTTTTATTTTTGTATACAGCGTAATAAACACCAAACTCAGGTTTCATATTATTCTGGATGATTATATACAGCTAGTACGTCATCTGCCCTGTTCTTTATTTCTCTTGCATCATACATGTCAAACCTACCATCTTCTTCATACGCATCTAAAAATTCTGGATACACATCTTCTATCACATACACAGCACCGGGATTTAAAATTGGTTGTATAATCTCAAATGTCTTGAGAGAGTTACTCATTTGATGTGAACAATCTTCAGTTACAAAGTCTAATTTTGGAAGATGTTGAAGGAAGGCTGGATTACATTGATCATAACAAAATATTTCAACATTTGGATAATCTTTCAAATCAATTTTGAGTCTAGAATGATCCCAGTCTATTCCATATATTTTTGAATCAGGAAAAAGTTCTGACAATATACGCAATCCACCCCCAGTGGCAGTTCCTACTTCCAAAATATTAATTTTCTTTCCGATGAACTTATCTAAAAGATAAGGATATACCTCTTCATAAGCATGATAATCTGCTTTATCAGTTAAACCATCTTTGGTAACTTCAATAAATTTATCTTTTATCTTTTGTTGAATTTTGTTCATCCTTTTTTCCTCTCAATAATTTTTTCAACACAGGGTATGTATCTATCTCTGATTACGTTTAACCAATCAAAGTTAGAGGCATATTTTATTATATCATCTTTATGTGAAATTGAGTAGTCCCTATTCTTTATTATTTCATCTTCAAGATATTTTAAATCACGTATCTTATTTTCTGGTATCACAGTAATAAAATCTTTTGATGTATCAAGATTTGCAGCACCATATTCACATACAACTACACCTAATCCCGCAGCTAATGCTTCCATACAAACTAGAGGATGTGCTTCACCATCAGATAACAATACAAGATTACCATAATCAGTTAAATTATTGTACAGATATTCCTTACTCCATTCTCCAAGATAATTAATATTAATATTAAAATTTGGATCTGCATTATTTCCTGCGTAGTATAAACTACTAATCGATTGAAACAACGATTGTCTCTTACGATAATCTATCTTTGCAAGATACAAACTACGGTCTGGATATTTTGGATCTCTGGTTACAAATTTAGATGTGTTCACACCGTTCGGAGTTACTAATAAATTATCCTCATTAATAAGTAATTCATTTTTATAAACATTACGAATACCATCAGACAGACAAAAAACTACTGGAGAAATTCTTTGAAAAGGTTTGACTATTCTATCATGATAGTATCCCCATTTATTAGGTTGTTCAAGATATCCAAAATGACTTGTGATTGCACATGGATATTGAATATAAGGATACAACTCTATAAAATCATCATACTGAACATGAACAAAATCAGGACGGTACTCGTTAATTTTTTGTATGATTTCTATTGGACTTTTAGTATTGACAATATCAACTTGATGTCCTAATTTTTCAAGTGCTAACTTCTGATCCCAAATTAATATTTCCACTGCACCCCAACCCGTAGGAGGTATGGGCATAATACCGGGGCCTACGATTGATATCTTCATACACTCAACTCCGTAAATAGATCCATATGCTCACCGTTTGTTCTCTCATAAGTTGCAAACAAATCAGGATACTTTTTCACCAGATATCCAAGAGCAATCTGTTCATTATTTACATTACCCTCTGCAATCATATCATCCATTAATGTTTTATCAATTAAATCTAATACTTTTGGAATAGTATTTTTGTGCCCACCAAACATAGATCCTAATACAAAAGATCTATTATCATACAAATAATTTTTATCTAATACATCTGCATGATATAAGTCTTTATAGTATTCACTATTTAATTGTATCAAGAAACTTTCACCCATTGAATCCAACGTTTCAATCGCAGACTCACCCGGATATTGTTCTGTTAAATCGAAGTTATTAAAAAATCTTGATCCTCCTGCATCTAACCAAAAATAAAAATCAGATTTAAATGGATTTAATTTTACAGCATGATTTAGCCATGGAAATTTTGAGTATTGAATGATTGAATACATTGCTTGTTTACATTCAATCCGATCAGGGTCTGAAATATTGTTCTTAAAATCATCTGAGTCAAGTATATTTTGAATCGGTTCTTTTAAATGAAAATAAGGAATATCATCTTCCTTGATATGAATGGTTTTTGTTGGCAAATCACCTCTTCTCTCATCAATAAATTCTTGAAGATCTTCGGTGATAAACAACAACATTGGAACTTTTAATTTGAGTGTTACATCAAACCATTTAAGATATTGATTCCATTTGCGACCATCCACTCTATCAATATCAAAGAGTGCAGAGATAAAAGTTACTTGATTCATAATTCTGGTTTAAGGTAAATCCAAGTTCTATAAGCATACTCATTTGTAAGATGAATATTTTCTTGCTGATCTTCTGTAAAGAACTCAGCAAGGGCTCCCTCAACATCAAAGTGTTCACGGAATGCGTTGTTCTGATCACAGTATACATCATGACCTGCAATAATACCACCATTCTTTACTTTTGGATACCAAGATTTAAGATCTGCTAGTACAGATTTTTTAGAGTGATCTGCATCAAGATAAAGGTAATCAAAAAATCCATCGTCAAATTTTTCAGCCCAATCTGCTGATGATCCTTTGCACATTTGAACTTTAGGATTATCTCCATATAATCTTTTCACACGATCATAACCTTTCTCTAATTCATTATTATAATTACCACCAGAATACTTATCAACAAAGTCCTCATTACCTTCATACTGCCACATATCAACCAAGTAAAATTTTTCTGTGATTGATTCTAACTGTGGATAATAGATGTCAAGATAAGCACCTGTCTCTACTCCAACCTCAACTATCTTCAGTGGTTTATTTTCATCAAGAGTATCTGCAACAACCGTTGGCAAATGTTCTCTTGGAAAGTCAAAACTTTTAAATCTTGGATTAATAACTAAACTCATTTTTGATACTCGGAGTTGTCTTTTGCAAGGTGAATAATTCTTGGTTTGAAATCACAGTATTCTTTAAAAACTTCTGGGAATGCAAACTCAGGGCCAAAGGTATGAACCTTATCCTGATTTTCAATAAAGAAACGATTGATATGACTTTCATCATGCCATAATGCAACAATATGTCTCTTTAAATCATCATTCGTCCTATCTTCTAACTCATCTATCATAGCACATACTTCAGGTACTTTGCCACCCCAGAAACATCCTTGATAATATACTTGCGGTTGATACTTATCTAAATCTAATGCAGCGAGTGAACTTTCATTCGTTTCAAATGCTCCGGGTAATTTATCATGCGGATTCATACCTAAAAAATGGCATGGGTGATGCACACCATATAAAGGTTTATCATTAAAAAATTCTTCCTCTGTGATTGTATCTACAACGAGTGCGTCAGCATCTATGAATACAAGATAATCACACTCTTTTATTTCTTCTCTTGCTTTGTTGATGATTCTAAACCTTTCAAGGGTGATATAAGGCCACTCAAGATGCTCTTGCTTAAAGACTTTGACATCATCAGGGAAATCCCCATCACCATCCGTGAATACCAAAAAAATCTTTTCGGTGTTAGGTAAAAAATATTCTTTAATGTTTTCATAGTATCTTGGTAAAAAATCCAGATACTTATTTGTTCCAATAAAAGTAATCGCTACTTTCATAATACAGTCCACCCCGAACAGTAAATATCTTTAGTATCTAGGTGTGAATTATTTGACCCTTCAAACCAACCAGATGGTGCAATAATCTTACGACTTTTAGATAACCATGCACCCCACCATGAGAATGATGAGTTTGCAATTATGTGTCCATCACACATTGTCATTAAACACATATCAATATATTGATCATTACCTTCTGATACCATGAAACGATCATCTTCAAAAAGTTCATGTTCTTTACACCATGCAGGATCATCTGAAAATATGAGAACAGGTGCATTACCAAAATAAGAAAGAGCTTCTTTATAGTAATCCATACTTAAACACGTATGATTTGGATTTGTAATATAATCAGTTCGACGAATATGCAATGCAACAGGATTCTCAATGTTCGATATCATTTGAGAACATGGTTGTTTTATATCATCACGAAAATCAAAATCTTTTTTAATCTCGTTTCTAATATCTTTGAAGTATTTTTCCGTCTGAAAAAATCCTTGTATTGAAACCCAATCAGGACAATTTAAAAACAAATTATTATCAAACCCAAAACCTTTTTCTGCCACTATTGGACGATCAGGATCTATGTACTGAATGTTTAGTGCATTAGTACTACTCATCTTAAATGGAATTAATAATTGATGATCAGTCCATTCATTTTTATTTTCTGATGGAGGAAAACAAAACTGATAATCATGATGTCTTGCAATACCCTTTAAGGCCGCAAACTGAAACATCTGATTTCCTAATCTTCCTAATTGACCAAGTGCGTTAAATCCTATCATTGATCCATCCAACTCATAAATCTTGAAATTGGATTTAGTTTTGGTTGTGGTTCCTCATGATCAAGGTTGTTTTTATACCATTCATATGTTAATTCAATGCCTTCTCTCAAACTAATCTTTGGTTCCCATCCGAGTGCTTTCATCTTATCTACATTTAAGACTTTGCGTGGTGTGCCATTTGGTTTTGATGTATCCCACTCATAGTTATTTTCATAACCAGTGATGTCAACAATTGTCTCTGCTAATTCTTTAATTGTCACATCCTCTCCTGTGCCAATATTAATGATCTCTTCATCATCATACTTCTCCATACAAATATACAATGCTTCTGCAAGATCGTCAACATGTAGAAACTCTCTTCTTGCAGATCCATCACCCCATAGTTTCACAACCCAATGCTTGCTTTTTTCAAGTGAACCATGAAACTTAGATATTAATGCAGGTAAAACATGTGATGAATTATGATCAAAGTTATCATTAGGGCCGTAAAGATTAGATGGCATTACAGAGATTGCATTGAAACCATATTGTTTACGATATGATTGACACATATTAATACCTGCAATCTTGGCAACAGCATATGAAGAATTACTTGATTCTAAATGACCTCCAAGTAATTGATCTTCTGTAATTGGTTGATTTGCAAACTTCGGATAGATACATGATGATCCTAAGAATAATAATTTTTTGACACCATACTTTGCAGCACTACTAATTACATTTGTTTGTATCATCAAATTTTCATAGATGAAATCAGCAGGATACTCAGCATTTGCACCAATACCACCTACCTTTGCTGCTGCAAGAAATACATACTCAGGTTGTTCTACTGCAAAGAATATCTGAACATCATGTAACTTCGTAAGATCAAGTTTTGCTCGATCCATTGTGATAATATTCGTAAAACCTTTTGCTTCAAGATTACGAACAATAGCAGAACCAACTAAACCATTATGGCCTGCAACAAATATTTTAGACTCACTGTCCATAAACACACATGTCCTCAACTAATTGATCAAAAGTTATTGTAGGTTCCCAACCTAACTTTTCCTTTGCTTTGCTAGGATCTCCTAACAAAGACTCCACTTCAGAGGGGCGAAAATATTTTGGGTCTGTTTTAATTATGTCTCTTGCAAGACTCTTACAATATCCAACCTCACCACCATTTGACCATCTAAAATCAATAGTAAAACCAAAGAATGGTGCAGCTGCTTTAATAAAGTCCTTGACAGAATATTGCACACCTGTTGCGATTACATAATCATCTGGTTCATCTTGTTGCAACATCAACCACATGGCACGAACAAAATCTTTTGCATGACCCCAATCTCTTTTTGCATTCAGATTACCAAGAACAAGTTCCTTTTGTAATCCTACAGATATTTTTGAAAGACCTCTTGTAATCTTACGAGTTACAAATGTCTCACCTCTTCTTGGAGACTCATGATTGAACAGAATACCAGAACTACAGTGCATTCCATATGCTTCACGATAGTTTTTAACGATCCAATAACCATATAGTTTAGCAACTCCATATGGAGATCGTGGATAGAAAGGTGTTGTCTCTGTCTGTGGAACTGCTTGAACAAGACCATAGAGTTCAGAGGTAGACGCTTGATAGATACGAGTCTTCTTTTCCATACCAAGAAGGCGAACAGCCTCAAGAACTCGAAGAGTTCCAAGACCATCCACCTGTGCAGTATATTCTGGTGTCTCAAAAGAAACTTTTACATGACTCTGAGCACCTAGATTGTAAATCTCATCTGGTTCTATCTTTTTAATTACACCTATGATATTTGTAGCATCAGTAAGATCCCCATAGTGCAAATGAATTTGCTCATAGATATGATCGATTCGATGGGTATTAATAAGTGATGCACGACGAACGATTCCATGAACCTCATATCCCTTCTCTAATAGAAGTTCTGCAAGGTAGGAACCGTCCTGTCCTGTAATACCAGTAATTAGGGCAACTTTAGACATCGTGTACATAACAAGGGACACCTGCAGGATCTAACCACTTTGTATACTCGAAATCTTCGATAGCGGTTTTCAACTGCATGAAGTTGTCACAGAGGTACATGTCTTTGTATCCATTGTGATTGTTCCACTTTTGAATACGATAGTCTGGTTGACCATTCTCAAGTAGATCAGGCATCTTTATATACCTGTATGGATCTTTCTGTACAAGTACTTCAATCATAATAAAATTGTATATACACTATTATACAGACTCCCTGCACGGAAGTCAAGTGTGCCAGTTACAAAAGTGTCACTGACGAATTATAACTACATCTCCTCCATCGTCATCATCATCGTCTTCCTCCGATCTAAAGACGAGTAGTTCCTCTCCGGTTTTTACGTCGGCCATTTCCGGATGAATATTTCTTTTTCTTGGTTTATCCATATCATTAAACACCACTGTCATGCTTTTGAACATGAAAGCAAAGGTTGCTCCACATATCACTGCAAAACATACCAAATAAATTAATACTGTAAACTCATTCATCTAAAACCTGATTGCAAAATCTTTTGAATTGGAACTTGCTTTATCTTATCTATAATATCAGTTTCTATCTTATCTAATATATTAACATCTAAATCCATAAATGGTGGAATGATACCTAACATTCTTAACAATCCATCAACAAACAATGCAAGAGTAGTAAATCCAAGAATCATACTAATAACAGTTGCTTCACGATTATGCTTCGCCATAGATTCTTCATCAATCTCTCTTGCTTGATCGACGGCCTCCTTAACCGCAGCAGCGATTAAAGCATCCACCTCCTCTTTAGTGTATGCATATTTGTTTATCTTTTCCTTACTGATGCTTCTTTCTACAGGAACATCCGTGATTGGAAACTCTGTGATTAATGTTTTAATCATAGTTTTATTAGATTTTATATATCTATTATTACTATTATATCCAATATGTCAACTGTTTGTGGACTCACACACAATTATGATTTTGGATATTTGGTTTTGACACTTGAAATTCCAACAAACCACTCTCCTGTTTTTGCATTCGCTCCAAACTTACCAGCATTGATGTCATGATAGAGTTGATCTAATTGTTCTGTTATTGAAGGATATCCATCTGCTAAACCAACTCTCTGTTGTTTGTAAAAAGTTTTATCTAACTCTACTTGATAGTTTGATATTTCTGCTTTTATTTCATCTTTAGTGGGTTGTGTTATAGATGGTGAGTCCCATGAGTCAATAGTCCAATCACCATTTTTGTACATAATAATACAGTCGGCATTCCACTTCCATTTAATTAATTGTTGTATATTGTGTTCAGCTTGAATTTTAGTTACTGCCATGATTACTGACCTATTGATGAATATTCTTTTAAAGTGACTACAGCATAATCCATTTTAGTTACTTGATTGCTGGATCTATTATAGCAACCATCAGCACCTGCACCCACCCAACCTTTAAGAGTTAGTGTATCACCAGCAGATACTCCTGTTGTACCACCATCACCACACCTACCCGGTGCTCCATTATCAGCCTCAAGACGATTACCAAAAGTGCACAGTTGAACGTTATATGAAGACCAGTTATTATCATTACTGTATACTCCAGCATCATTATCAAGAAGAACATAATAACTAGTTTGTCCTAACCAAGTAGCATTTCCCCTGTAAGTACTACTACCACCAGCATCCGTACCCACAGCTCCGGGTTTCTTGTAACCAAATCCATAAACCAGTTGGTTAGATGAATTAAAAATACCTGCCAAAGCAAGTATTTCATTACTATCAGCAGAATTTGCTGCCAAACCCCAAGTAAAATTCCAATTCAATTCATAATATGGATTTGCTGTTTTGGCAGTAATTGTATATGAAAATACATTACTTCCTGTGCTAGATCCAGAAGTAACATTACCCGGACATACTTGAGTGTTATCAATCCAACTATATACTCTCTCCAAAATACCGCCACCACCATATTCTAAACCATTAGCACTTGAATTTACTTTAAGTACTTGTCCAGCAGATCCGATTGCAAGTCTTCCATCAGCACTTGCTCCTCTAACTATTATATCACCTTGTGTCGTAGTTGGTGATGCGTTTTGTCCTTTTGCAAGATAATCCCAAGAACCATGCAGTGTTCCACCTGAAGATGGTGCATTACCTGTTGATGTCGTTTTGCAAATGTAACTTGAAGTTACAGCTCCATCTGTATAAAATACGCAGTCATCTGGCACATAAGTTTGATTACTAGCATATTCGTTTCGCCAATTAAATTTAATTTTTCCGAGATCTATTGTCGCCATTATACGGTCATTATTAAATTACCTGATGTATTTATACTGAAAGACAAACCTGAAGGGCCTATAAAACTTTCTTCAAATGAAACATATGTAGCATTTGTTATATTATCTGCACCACCGTTAGTTGTTGTTAAACTTAAACTTTTTCCAATTCCTGTAAATCCATATACCTCTCTACCTGCTAATCCAGTTAGGTTTGCTCCTGATCCATAAAATGATGCTGCAGTGACAGACTGAGCAACTGATACATTTGCTGCTGTAGTGACACCAGATACAACAATACCTTGATCAAGACCACTTATAGAACCAACTCCTTTAATTTGTACTGGCATAATTCCTCCTTATACTACACTCCAAGTAGATCCATTTGGTATTGTGACCACCACACCATTTGCAAGTGTGATTGGCCCAGCACTCATGGCATTCTTACCAGAGGTAATCGTGTAACTTTGTGCGACTCCGATATCATTTTCATAGAAAACTTTATCGGTTCCAGCTCCGACAGCACCACCGCCACCACCAGCAATGCTAATATCAACTTTACCACCAGCGACAGCAAATGTATTACCAGCACCTATGAAGTTAAGTGATGTAATAATACCACTATGAACTGCTGTACCACCAGAAAATATACCAACACCCTTGACACCACTACTCGCAGTCAGAACACCAACTGTGACCTTGGTGGTCTCACTTATACCTGCTCCAACTATCTTGGTGAATGCCATATTCTTTAACTAGATTTTGGGAAAGCAGTTTTAACACTTGTGATACCAACAAACCAACTACCAGTTTTTGCAGTGTCCCCAAACTTACCATCATCTATATCGTGCCATAGTTGATCTAACTGATTTACAATTGTATCGTAACCAGAAGTTGTTCCAACACCTGATCTTCTTTTTGATCTATAACTATCAAATTCTAAATCCCA
>ENA-OSEY01002869-OSEY01002869.1-marine-metagenome-genome-assembly--contig:-NODE-2869-length-10853-cov-3.878062_pt1 | contig 10853 bp, 10 predicted proteins | sample MGYA00248465_ERZ534230 | MGnify/ENA primary metagenome ERZ534230 (study PRJEB26409, sample SAMN06344110) | marine metagenome | isolation source: Sea water from surface | place: Atlantic Ocean:Southern... | reverse complement strand
CAACCTGGCGAAATCGGTCACGGTTGAATAATATGAAACCTATGTATCTGAAATAAATAAACAAAACTCGAAAAGTAATGGATTGAAGGTTTTTTGGCTGTCACTGGCGGCTCAAACATCAATTCAGCTACGTAAACAGGCAGAAACTCTCAGCCAGACGACAAATATCAGATTATTTTTTTGATATAACAAATTGAAAAAATTGGAATAAATCCGAAAAGTCCTTTGAATTTCTGTTATTTTTCGCGCTTCTCGAAATTCCTTCTTTCCCGGCCTGACCTGACCAGCATACGTATCCGCCTGCTCAAACACTCTGGAGCAAACCATCATGACAACAGCTGCGCACTGCCTTTGCCGGAAAACGGCTGGTATTTCGAGGGAGAGGCGAGCTGGGGCTGTTGTTGCTATTGCGAAGACTGTCGCTGGAATTGTGCGGCACCGGTCGTTGCCTGGGTCAGCGTGCCTCTCGCGAATTTCAAATGGAGGCGCGCAACTCCGCCCGCCTTTGAAAGCTCGCCAAGCGTACGGCGTTATTTTTGCGGCACATGTGGCTCGCCCCTTGGTCTCGAAGCCAGCCATTATCACGGCGCCATGCATGTCTATGCCGCCTCTCTTGCCGACCCGGCAACATTCGCGCCTGAATTTTACCTCAAAAATAAAAGCAGGCTTCACTGGCTGAAGATGGATTATGATCTGCCGAAAAATGAGGAAACACCGTTCCAGACTTCGGACGAGGCAGGACAGGGTGATTGATGTTTTGCCACGAACTTTGTAGGGCCCCGCCAATGTTGTGCGTGTGGGCGCGCGCCCGAGGTCATGCGCGGTAACATCTGGAGGTGTGAGTGATGCGGTTTGCGGGAATTTTCATTTTGGCCATTTCAGTGGCCGGTGTCGCCATGCCGGCGGGCCGTGAAGTCAAATGACAGCAGCCGATCTTGTATTCCGTGACTTCGAGCTAGCCGACGCGGCCTCGGTCACAGAGCTCTGGCAGGAATGCGGGCTGACGCGCCCGTGGAACGATCCGGTCAAGGATATCGAGCGCAAACTTACCGACCGCAACGGTGCTTTCTGGGTGGTTTGCCGGGGCAACGCGGTGATTGCGTCCCTCATGATCGGCTATGACGGGCATCGCGGCACGATCAATTATCTCGCGATTGCACCCGCGTTTCAGCGCAGTGGCGTCGGAGCTGAACTGATGCGCCGGGCTGAGGCTTTTCTGGTCGATATCGGCTGCCCGAAGGTGAGCTTCTGTGTCCGCAAGGACAATCACGCCGTGCTGTCCTTCTATGACAGGCTTGGCTACGCAGTTGACGATGTTCACTTTCTTGGCAAGAGGCTGATCCCGGACGAGTGATGCCGGCTATTTGTTTTCGTTTCTCTTGAACAGATCATTCTGTGTAATCGAGCCGAGATATTTGAAGTTCACGGTCAGCATGAACTGGTCGGTGGAGCTGATATCACGATCGCTCTGCATATCCCGATCATAGTCGAGACTGATTGTCAGGCAATTCTGGATGCCGCCTGTCCATTTCAGGGCGGCTGTCGAGCTGTCCCGCCTTGTTTTGCCGTTTGACAGATCCCAGATCTGGGTGCCGGAGGCTGTCCATCCGCCAGGCAGATCGTAGCTCAGCGACAGCTTCATTTCCTCGAGGTCGGAAGCCGCGCTCTGAAAATACGGCTTGGCCATCTGCACATGCTCGACAGTGTAGCCGAGCTTGCGCACCTTGCCCGAGACCGTAGTCCGGGATTCGTTCAGTTCGAAGTCACTTGATGCCAGTCGCCCCGACCAGTTGATTTGAAAAGGCATGTCGGGATTGATACCAAGGCTCGCGACAATGTCGGACAGATTGTCATCATCATTCACTGTCAATCCACTGGAAGGCTTACCGGAAAGGCGGTAGCTAGCGCCGACAAATCCCGTCACATCGCCGGCGAGAGCGTCATTTGCAACCGCCGAAACGCCCATGTCGGCGCGTGAGCCGGGGCGAAGATAGTCATACCCCTGATACCGGTTCAGCAGGAACAGGTTTGCCTCGTCGATGCGATAATCGGCCGAATCCCTGTTGGGAATGTCGGCGGACCTGTCCTTGCCGCCGATATAGGCAAACTGGAGGCGTGGTTCCAGCACCATCGAACGCGACGAACCGGCGAGTGACACAGGCGCGCGCCAGCCGATCGAGGCCTGCGGCGTGACACGATCCATGTCATCCGTCTTGGTTGTTGCCCCTGCCGGCTTTTTCTGGACGCTGTAATAGCTGCCGATGATACCGGTCTTTACTTCAGTGATGATGCCGCCGGTGTCGATCCTGTCCGACAGTTCGACATTGCCCGTCCATCGGGACATGTCGTGGCCTTCGTCGTTATCGACCTGGATGGCGCTGATCTCTGTCTTGACCGTCTGGGTTTCACGCAGGCCCGGGCCGATCTTCTCGTAGAAGACATGAGGCAGGACGGTCGGATCGGTTTCGGAGGTGTCACTCGAACTCAGGCCCTGTATGTCCGATGCCTCGACACGGTAGTAGCGTTCGGTATCGAGTTTCTCGGCAACCACTTCCGACTTCAGGGATGTGCTGCTGTCGAATTTATACCGCCTCATGAACGTGTCCTGGCTGGCGCGGTTGAGCCGCATATTGACGTTCCAGCCGTTTCCGATCCGCGCGGCGTAGTTCGCATCTACGGCCGCCACAAGTTCCCTGTTCTTTTTGTAGGTTTCCACAGAGGCGGTATAGATCGCGGCGTTCAGTTCAGAATTGTCCCAATACTGCCGATATCGCGTTTTCAGGGCGTTGCCGCGATGCTGATACCGGTAGGGCGTGAACTCGATATCCCGTGTGTCGTCGATAACCTGGTAATAGGGAATAAAAGCCGTCAGACCGAGGTCCGAATTGACAACAAAGGACGGGGCGAGAAAGCCGCTGCGGCGCCTTACCGACCAGTCGGGGTGTGCCAGATAAGGCAAATAGAGGATGGGTAAATTAAGAATGTGCATTCGGACATTGCGATGGATGATCGTGCTTGTCTCGACATTGTGGCGGGTCGATGTCGCCCTGAGGTCCCAGATTGGGGTCTCGCCGTTCTCGAACTCGCAATCGCAGGGGCTGAAGCGCGACCCGTCGAAAACCGAGATGCTGTCGGTCTTGATGTCACCGCTGTCCGCAATGAAGAAAGACCCGTCCGGATAGCGCGAGCGCAGGGTTTCGGCGACGATATGGGTGAATTCCGTATCAAGAACCATCATGTCCGATTTGTGGATTGCTCCGTCGGCATCCACGAATACGACATTGCCGTTGGCCACGGCCCGGTCATCATCCCGGTTGTAACGAACCTCATCGGCAGTCAGCGTCATCCCCGCCTGTTTCATCTGGACATTGCCAACGGCAAGCATGCTGCCGTCTTCATCGTTCACAGAAACGGTGTCGGCTTCAAAACTGATATCCTTGCCATTGGCGAGGGCCGGTGCTGCACCGGAAAAGGCCAGTAAGGCGATGGCCAGCGCCATCAGAAGTCGATGAAAAAGCATGAAGCCCCTCAGTCCAGATCACACCATAACAGCTAGCCTGTTTTGCCAATAAAGTCCATGCCGCCAATCACTTGCCGGCCTTGTAGCTGCGTTTGATTGCATCAATGCGTATTCTGTCGGCAACGCTCGCCATCGCGGTGGCGGTGAAGGGGAAGTCATCCCACGCGATCTGTTGCAATCCGGCTCGGTATTCATCGTCGCCGATCAGTTTTCGCAGGGCGGCGGCAAAGGCTTCAGGCGACGGTTCGTCAACGATATGGGCGCGTCCCGCGGCGACCTCGGGGATGCCGCCGCGCCGTGTCGTCAGAAGGGCGCTTCCGGCCGCAAGGGCTTCAAGCCCGGTCTTGCCAAGCGGTTCTTCCCAGATTGACGGGCATCCGATGATCGCCGCCTCCTGTTGCAGTCCCTTGACCTTGTCGAGCGGCAGGAAGCCGGTCATGCTGGCGCGCGCACCCAGCGGTGCCAGCGCTTCTGCGACCCGGTTCTCGTAACTTCCCGGCTTTGATGTCTCGAACTGCCGCGCGCCGACGATCACGACGCTCCACTCCGGATAATCCTGCAGAACCTCGGCAAGCGCCTGACTGAATTCCAGAATGCCTTTTTCCGGCACCATGCGGCCGACAAAAAGCACCATAGGCGTCTTGACCACCGGGGCGGCAAGCCATCTGTCGACGCCGTTCCGTGCCGTCTGCACCTTGCCGGCCAGAGGGGCGGCAACATCGAGGCCGTCGAGAAAACACCCTCGGATGTAGTCACTCACGCAGATCACTGCCGACATGTCATGAAGCAGGCGTTTGCGCTCGGCGGTTGTCCGGCTTCCCTTCATGTCGCGTGGATCATTGTGGAGATAAAGCGCCACATTGAGTTCCGGACGCTTCGCCTTGATGCGGGATGCCACCTGGCAGCGGCTGTGCACCTCGACAAGGTCGGGAAGGGGGCGTCCACGCAGATGATGGAGATAGGCGTTGGCCAAACCTATATTCTTGCCGTGGAGCCAGGCATGCCGCGGCGCGAGGCCGGTGAAGCCGACACGCTCGAAAGGCTCGTCGACGGGTGCCCCGTATACATGGAAGCAATGCGGCGTCCGGCTGGCCGTGATCAGGTCATGAACCACCGTCGAAACGGCGCCTGCGTTCGCCGGTCCGAACTGCTCCTTGGACGGCAAAAGGATGTCGATCGCCGGCAACGGGTCGAGGGAGCAAAGCGCGCCAATGTCTTCGGCATGATCTTCGGATGGCGGCACGTTGCGTTCCAGGCTGTGGCGATGTGGCGGTCGGTTGTCATTCTATGCTAGAGCCAAGGCAAGACAACAGCCTATCTTCATGCTGCACGGCATGAGTGGCAAAATTCGCGGTGGACAGGGTGTGACACAGGGCGCGGCTTTGAAAAGAGTTCTGGTGATCAAGCATGGCGCGCTTGGCGACATGGTTCAGGGGTTTGACGCCTTTGCCGGCCTGCGCGCGGGCCTGCCGGATACGCATCTTGCGCTTCTGACCACGCCGCCGTTCCTCGACCTGGCAGGCCGCATGCCCTGGGTCGACGAAGTGTTGTGCGACCGGCGCGCGCCTGTGGTCAATCTGGCTGAGCTGTGGCGCATGCGTGGAATCTTCCGTGCCGGCTGGGACGCCGTTATCGACCTGCAATGCAGCCGCAGGACGGCGCAGTATCACCGCCGGTTCGCACCTGCGAGCACGCGCTGGTTCGGCACAGCCGCCGGAGCCAGCGATCCCTATCCCGATTTTTCTGGCGTGAATAATGCCGAACGGATGCGCATCGGCATCGAGATGGCGGGCGGGGACAGGAATGTAACCGCTGGTCTCGACTGGCTTGATAGCTGCGCCGCCGGACCGGATGGCGACCTTCCCGGCGCGACTGTTCTTGTGCCGGGATGCTCGGCCGCCAAACCGCAAAAACGCTGGCCTGCGGACAGGTTTGCTGCCATCGCGAAGGCGGAAATGGAGACTGGCCGCAAGGTGGCGATTGTCGGCACCGCGGCCGACCGCGAGGTCGCGGATGCGGTCATGAATGCGGCACCCGGTTGCGTGGACCTTGTCGGCAGGACCGGGCTTGGCGAGCTAGCCGCCCTGTTCCGGCATGCCGGCGCGGTCATCGGCAACGACACCGGGCCGACCTTCCTCGCGGCGAGGGTCGGCACGCCGACGCTGATGCTGATGGGGGCGGATACAGACCCGTCGATGTCGGCGCCTGTCGGCGCGCGCGCCGGCTGGCTTCGTGAGGACAGGATCTCCGAAATAGCTTCGGATGATGCGCTGGCCGCTCTCGACAGGCTCCGCAGCGGCTAGAAGGACGATCCCGGCTCTTTCAGGAAGGCCAGTTCCTCTCCCGAGGAGGGGCGCCCCAATATCGCGTTGCGATGTGGAAAGCGGCCGAACCGCGCGACGATATCCCGGTGCTTGACGGCATATTCATGCGTCAGCGGATTGGTGTGTTGCTCGAACAGCGGGATGGACCTGTCCTGAATGCCAAGGTCCTCGCTGTGCATCATCGGCATCAGCATGAACTGCCGCCAGGCGGCGTTTTTATGGGACAGGAATCCTCGGTCCACACAACGAAGGCTGAGCGCCAGCGCCATTTCGTCCCCGATAAAGGCCTTTGGCGTGTCGCGATAGATGTTTCGCGTGAACTGGTCGAGAACGAGGATCAGGGCAAGGCAGGAGTCCAGCTCGTCCGCCCAGCTGTCCAGCCGCGCCGACAATGCCGCCGTGATGGTGTCCTCGAAGCGGCTTCGGATCGTCTCGTCGAACGCCGGGTCCTTCTTGTACCATTGCTCCGGTTTCGACTCGTCAAACCAGAAGTCGAGCACATCCTGTGCGGCTGCGGTCTTCGGCATGTCTGCCTCCTCCTGGCCCGTTCAGATGACCTTGCCCGGGTTCATCAGGTTCTTCGGGTCGATCGATGCCTTGATGGCGCGCATCACATCCAGAACCTCGGGCGCCTTCACTTTGGCAAGCTGGGCGCGCTTTGTCTGGCCGATCCCGTGTTCCGCGCTGATCGAACCGTTGTATTTTGCCACATGTTCATAAATCAGCTCATAGAGCTGGTCCTTTTTCGAATCGAATTCGCTGTTGCTGCGTTCGTCCGCCACCAAATTGAAATGCAGATTGCCGTCGCCAAGGTGGCCATAGCCGCAGATGCGGATGGTCGGATCGACGGCTTTGACGGCTGCCACCATATCCTCATAAAACGGGGCGAGCGATGACTGCGCGAGTGAGATGTCCGACCGGGCGACCCCGCGCGAGCGCTTGTGTGACTCCGGTGCATTCTCGCGCACATCCCACAGGGCATTGCGCTGGGCCTCGCTGGCGGCAATGGTCGCATCAATGACGAGGCCGTCCTCGAAGGCAGTCGCAAGCGTTTCCTGCATGATGGTTTGCAGCGGCGTCTCGCCGCTGTCATCGGCAATGCCGCTTGCCGGGTTGCTGCTGCCGATTTCCATCAGCACATTCATCGCGCCGCGCATTGCCAGTGGCTGCGGGATCTCCGGAAAATGGTGGAAGACGACATGCAGGATATCGGCCGGGATCAGCTCGAACGCCTCAACTCCGCCACCAGACGCCGCCTGCAAACGGTGCAGAAGCTCGACAGCCGCCGACACGTCGCGCACTTCGGCGAACGAGGTGGCGCGCGCCACCGGCTGCGGAAACAGCTTCATCGTCGCGGCGGTGATCACGCCAAGCGTTCCTTCGGAGCCGACAAAGAGGTGCCGCAAGTCATAACCCGTATTGTCCTTGCGAAGCCCGCCAAGCAGGTTCAGGACGCGGCCGCCCATCAGCACCACCTCGACACCAAGAGTCAGCTCGCGCGTTGTTCCGTAACGAACGACATTCAGCCCGCCGGCATTGGTCCCAAGATTGCCGCCGATGGTGCAGCTTCCCTTTGCCGCCAGATTGAGCGGGAAATAGAGGCCCTGCTTCTCGGTCGTGTCATGAAGGGTCTGCAGGACGCACCCCGCCTCGACAGTCATCGACATATTGGTGGCGTCGATCTCGCGGATGCGGTTCATCCGGCGTAGCGACAGCAGGATGCTGTTGCCTGCATCATCAGGCGTTGCCCCGCCCATGAAACCGGTGTTGCCGCCTTGCGGCACGACCACAATGTCATGCGCATCGGCCAGCGCCATGACCTGCGAGACCTGCTCGGTGGTCTCCGGCATCACGACGGCCAGCGACCGGCCGCGATACTGGCCGTGCCAGTCGGTCAGGAAGGATTCGGTATCGGTATCGCCGGTTTTCAGGCCGGCATCACCGACAATGGCGTGGAGGGCAGCGATGATCTCTGCGGACACGGCAGGAGTCTCCCGGACAAGGATATTCAAGACAGATCACAGGATAGCCGTCGGGAGTGGCCGACGGCAACATGCCGGACCGCCGCAGTGTCAGGAAAGTCAGAGTGTACGCGGGGCGGCGGCCCGGCGCAGCCTGTCATTCACCGCCTCGCCAAGCCCGCGGTCCGGAACAGGTGCGACACCGATAACGGCGGCGCCTGCGGCGTCGGCTGCATGCATCATCTGGAACAGATTGGCAGCGGCGTCCTGGAGGTCGCCCTCGGGGCTCAGATTGAGTCCGAGTTCACCGGCCCCGCCGGTCTCGCCAAACCCGATCAGTTCCATGCCGGGCTCCGGCGCTGTGACATTCAGCCTGACCGGTGCCGATGGCGCGTAATGGCTAGCAAGCTGCCCGGGGCTTGCCGGCGCATCCTCGTCTGTCGGCGGGCTCTCGGTGGCGAGTGTCATTCCCCGTGCGGCCAGAGTGGCAGCGACAGCCTCGCGGGTGATGCCGCCGGGCCGCAGGATATGGGCGGTATCCCCTGTGCAGTCGATAACGGTAGATTCAAGCCCGCTTTCGCAAGGGCCGCCATCCAGAACGAGCTCGATCCTGCCGCCGAGCCCGGCCAGCACATGTTCGGCGCGTGTCGGGCTGATGCGTCCCGAAGGATTGGCGCTCGGCGCTGCTACCGGCCTGCCAAATGCCTCAAGAAGGGCTCTTGCCTCGGTATGCGCTGGCACGCGAAGCGCGATCTTGTCCAGCCCGGCGCTTGTCAGAAGCGCGATCGGGCAGTCCGGCCGTCGGGTCAGGATCAGGGTCATCGGCCCGGGCCAGAAAGTCTCGGCAAGACAGGCTGCGATGGGCGTTGCCGTGCCGAGTTCAAAAGCGGCTTCAGCCGACGCCACATGACTGATCAGCGGGTTGAAAGCCGGCCGTTCCTTGGCGGCGAAGATGGCGGCCACGGCATCGGCGTTGCAGGCATCGCCGCCCAGCCCGTAAACGGTCTCGGTCGGGAAGGCGACCAGCCCGCCATGTGCCAGAATATCGACGCCACGCGCCACCGACTCGCCGGTGATGGCAAGGCAGTCTGTCATGACATGGTCGCGTGATGCAGGCATGGGGTCTCCGGATTGGCTGGATCAGGCGGGTGTAGCGCAGCAGGCGCGTCTTCACCAAGCAAATTTGCCTCTTCCTGTATTGCGTTCCGTATTGCGTGTTGGCCGCATCGCGGCCATCTTCGTCACATCAACGCAAGTCAGTTTCGACCAAGGGAGCGACCGGAATGTGCGGACGGTTCACCAGCACGGCATCACCAGAGGAGCTGATGCGCCGCTTTGGCGTCACCGTGCTGGACAATCTGCAGCCGCGCTGGAACGTGGCGCCGTCGCAAAAAGCGCTGGTCGTCACCCGCGCCGGGTTGCAGCCCGAGGGCGCCATGGTGGCATGGGGCCTGCCGCCGGCCGGCGAGGGACGGAGCTTCCTGATCAATGCCCGCATGGAAACGGCTGCACAAAAGCCGACCTTCCGCGATGCCTTCGCCTCGCGCCGCTGCATCGTCGTTGCCAGCGGGTGGTATGAATGGTCGGCGCCAAAGCAGCCATGGCATGTCCAGCTTGGTGACGGCGGGGTGATGGGCATGGGCGGCCTGTTGCTGCGGCGCGGCAATGAGGACAGGTTCGTGATCATGACAAGCGCGGCGAATGGCGAGCTGACCTCGATCCATCATCGCCAGCCTCTTGTGCTGCCGCCCGGCAGCTGGGACCGCTGGCTTGCCGGCAGCGCGCAGGACGCGGCTGAACTTTGCGTGGCGGCACCGGCGACCTGGTTCAACTGGTATCGCGTGGGCCCGGCTGTCGGGCGCGTGGCAGAGGACCATCCCGAACTTGTCACGCCGCTGGATGACGCGGCGCTTGCCGCCGAAAACCAGCCGGCCGCAAAGGCGCGCAAGGCTGACGAGGCGCAGGGCGACCTGTTCGGCTAGGGATCAGATGTCGGCGACGGTGACCTTGCGCACCTCGACGGCATAGAGATGCCAGAGCACGAGCGCGCCGGCCCCGCGCCAGGGACGCCACGCCTCGCCCAATATTTCCATCTCCTCGGCGGTTGGCCTGGCATCGAGTGATTTCAGAATGCGCATTGCTTCCTGAAGCGCCACATCCTTGACCGGCCAGGCATCCATATCGGCCAGCGCGAAGAGGCGGAAATTGTCAGCCGTCCAGGCGCCGACGCCGCGGATGGCGACAAGGCGTTTCTGCACATCCTCGCCCTTCATATCGGCAAGCGAGCCGATGTCGAGCCTGCCACTGGCGATTTCATCGGCAATGCCAATCAGATATTCGGCTTTCCGGCGCGACAGCCCGGCCTCCATCATTTCCTCGATGCCGGCCCCGGCGACGGCGTCCATCCCGGTGACGCCTCGCGCTTCCATCTTTTGCCAGATTGCACTGGCCGCGGCGCGCGAGACCTGCTGGCCGACAATGGCGCGGGCCAGTGTCTCGAACCCGGCGGGAAGCGACCTGTCGGGGGGCGGGCCGTATTTGGCGAGGGCCCGTGCGATGTCCGGGTCAAGCGCGCCGAGCCCGGCCAGCGCGCCGCCTTCACCGCCGCCTGCATCAACAAAGAGCCTGTGCTGCATATCCGTCATGCCGGCACGATAACAGGCGTGAACAGGAGTGTGAAAGCTGTTATCTGTTCCCTGACGCGCCCCGGGACTTTCACGCCCCGGCACCAGAACGGGAAGGCTTGGAATGACACCGGAAACAGATGATCCAAAGCAGGATGGTCGCCTGATTGTCTGGGACCTGCCCCTGCGCCTGTTTCACTGGGGGCTGGCGGCGGCGGTCATCATCAGCGTCGTGTCGGTCAATATGGGGCGCATGGATATCCATGAACGCTCCGGCCTGACCGTATTGGCGCTGGTGGCGTTCCGCATCATATGGGGTTTCGCCGGCGGCCACCATGCAAGGTTTGCGAATTTCGTCCGGTCCCCCGGCGCCCTGATCGGCTGGCTTCGCGCCACGCGCGCCGCCAACGCGCCGCGACCCGCC
>ENA-OSEY01002868-OSEY01002868.1-marine-metagenome-genome-assembly--contig:-NODE-2868-length-10853-cov-5.501114_pt1 | contig 10853 bp, 9 predicted proteins | sample MGYA00248465_ERZ534230 | MGnify/ENA primary metagenome ERZ534230 (study PRJEB26409, sample SAMN06344110) | marine metagenome | isolation source: Sea water from surface | place: Atlantic Ocean:Southern... | reverse complement strand
TAAAGTTTTACACACACCTGGCCACACTATTGGTCACGTATGTTATTACATTGAGAGCTTAAAAATACTATTTTCTGGAGATACCTTGTTTAGACTTGGATGTGGAAGAATATTTGAAGGAACTTTTGAACAAATGAAATATAGTTTAGATAAAATTTTAAATTTACCTGATGATACACTTGTATATTGTGGTCATGAATATACGATGTCAAATGCAAACTTTTGTAAAAGTTTAGTTTACAATAATGATGAAGAGTTAGATGCTAGCATTCTAGAAATTAAAAATTTAAGAGATGAAGAAAAACCAACTATACCTTTTTCTCTTGGCGAAGAGAAAAAGTTAAATCCATTTTTAAGATATAATGATATTAATTTTAAAATTGCAAATAATATTCAAAATCTAAATAGCGCAGAAACATTTAAATATTTTAGAAAACTTAAGGATAATTACTAATTTCATAGGAAACTGAGCAATCATTAAAAATATCAGGTTTTGTAATTTTTAATTTAATATTTTCAACTTTGTCAAAAGTTTCTATTTTTTTTATTAAGTTATCTGCAAGCGTCTCAATTAAATTAAAATGCTTCGAATTAATAACATCCAATATAATTCTTCTAAATTTTCCATAATCAGCAACGTCATTTAGATTATCAGTATGAGTTTTCATTTTGTTAATAAGTAAAATTTCTAAATTAATTATTATTTTTTGTTTGTTTAATTTTTCGTTTTCATAAACACCAACAGAGGCACTACAAGTTAAATTTTCAATAAGAATTTTCTTAAGCATTAAAATTATACCTTATTTAATGGCAACATCTCTTGAAGGAGGAGCCAAATGTGATCCTCCATCTAATAATGAGATGTGTCCTGTAACAGAATTTGAGTTAGTTAAAAAATCAAGAGCCAAGTATAAATCATCTATCGTTGCAGAACTGTTTAAAATATTTTTTTTGTGAGATTCCATGAAATCTTTTTCATTTTGATTTTCTGCAGGCAATATTATTCCTGGTGCAATAGCATTTACTCTCAAATCTGGTGCATAAGATAAAGCTGACATTTTTGTTAATCCTGACATTGCTAACTTTGACAAAGTATAAGAATAATAATCTGGATTTAAACCTTCAATTTTAGCATCAATAATATTTATGACCATATTGTTTTTGTTTTTTACAATTTGGTTTTTAATTATATTTTTATAAAGTGCTTGGATAAGTATTGCAGGAGTAGAAAAATTAATTGACATATGTCGATTTAACTTTTCTATGGTAAATTCCTGGCCAGTATCGTATTCGAATAAACCAGCATTATTTACTAAACCTATCCACTCTTTTTCTTTTAAAAGTAAGTTTTCTACTAAATTTTCAACATCCTTATAATTTGTGAAGTCTGCTTGATATAATTTTATGTTTTTTGAATAAAGTGATAACTCATTTGCTGTTTCTTCTGCTTCAACTTTTGAGTTATTATAATGTAAAATTAAATCCCAATCATTCATTACAAAAAACTTAGAAATATGCTTTCCTAATCTTTTTGATCCCGATGTAACCAATATAGATTTTCTTTTATTCATTTTAAGGACCCTCAATCAAATAATCTGGTATAATTCCAGTTTTTTTTATACAAGAAGCAATATTTTGATTTCTTAATAAACCATATTTTGTCATTAAAATTGATTTAATTCCAATTGAGTTTGCACCCAAAATGTCAGTATGCAATGTATCTCCTACCATTCCAATTCTTGACATATTAATTGAAGATCCTGTTATAAACTGTACTTTTTCTAGAGCCATTTCAAAAATTGTTGAAAAAGGTTTACCAAACCATAATGGTAAATTTATACCTTCATTTATTAATTTTAAGGTAAAATAACCCGGCTCAATACTAAAAAAATCCTTGTGCGGAGCAACAATATCCGGATTGGAAACAAAAAATGGTCTCGGATTTGAGGTCAATGAATCTTTTAATAAATCTTGAAAATCTGTGTCCCAATAACTTGTACCTAAAAAAATAAAAGTGTCCATTTCATCAAATTGTTCAATATCTTTTGCTAAATCTATTGTGATACTATTTTTTATGTTTAGCTCTTCATCTTTATTACCTAGAACACCTATTTTAGATGGTTTAAGATGAGTAGATAAAAATCTTTCTGTTGCGTCGCGACTTGATATAATTTCATCATAAGAAAATTCTAATCCAAGTTTATAAAATTGATTAATTTTTTTTTCTGAACAAAAAGTTGCACCATTTGTAAGAATAATTATACATATCCCTTTATCTCTAGCAATATTTAGAGTCTCAATTATCCGTGGTATTAATTGATCTCCTATATTTATAACTCCAAACGCATCTAAAAATAAAACATCAAATTCATCTAAAATATCACTTAAGTTTCTTCTTACTTTTAAATCTTTGGAGTATTTTTGAGAATGAGGTAAAATTTTTTTAAAATTTTCATATAATGTTATGACCTGCTGAGTATTGATATTATTAATAGATGGAAAAATAAAATTTTTATTAAACTCTTCATGTTGAATTAAAAATTGTTGATTGTTATTTGTCATTATTTATTTATATTAAATTATCAATATTAATCTATTGGAAACTAATAAAATGACAATTAAATCTTGTTTTTCTCTGGTTGAAGAAGCAAAACAAAAAATCAAAAGTATTAACTTTAAGAATGCTATGAAATTACATAATGAAGGTGAAACAATTTTTATTGATCTAAGAGATATAAGAGAATTAGAAAAAAATGGCAAAATAAAAAATGCTAAGCATGTACCAAGAGGAATGTTAGAGTTTTGGATTGACCCTAAAAGTCCTTATTATAGAGATTACTTCAATTCTAAAAATAAGTTTATATTTTATTGTGCCTCTGGATGGCGATCATCCTTATCTTCTAAAACAGCTTTGGAAATGGGTTTGATTAATGTTTTGAATCTAGAAAATGGTATTGATGATTGGATAAAACAAAACGGCCCAATAGAAAAGATTACTATAAAAAAAAATTAGTTTGATTATTTTTTAAATAGAATTATCATATATATGTCATTACCTCTTTTTGTGAGAGCGTTTTAAATAACCGCCGAAGGAGCAACTACCCTAGAAACTCTCAGGTAAAAGTATCATAAAGAGTTGACAATCTGGAGAGAGACATACTTTATGTCCACCGAAGGAGTAAGCTCATACAACGAGTTAATCTCTCAGGTACACATGACAGATTAGGGCTTAATTTGTCGTGGAGTTTTTATGAAAAAAATAGCAGTTATTGGTGCAGGCATAACAGGCATAACAACAGCATATCAGTTAATGAAAAAAGGTTACGATGTAACTGTTTTTGATAAACAAAAGTATGCAGCAATGGAGACAAGTTATGCTAATGGTGGACAACTATCCGCATGTAATGGCGAAGTTTGGACAAACTGGAAAACCATTTACCAAGGAATACAGTGGATTTTTAAAAAAGATGCTCCTCTTTCTATCAATTTAAAACCTTCCTTACATAAAATAGGATGGTTTTTAAGTTTTTTATCAAATGTAAAAAATCATGAAAAAAATACAATTGCCACAGTAAAGATGGCAATTGAAAGTGGCAATCTTTTAAAAGAACTATTAAAAGATGAAAACATTAATTTTGACTTTAAAGAAAGGGGTATTTTACATCTTTGTAATACAGAAGAAAATTTTAACCATGGATTAAAAGTTAATAAATGGCTAACAAAAGCAGGTTTAAAAAGAGAACCACTTAACAACAAAGAAATTCAAAAAATTGAGCCTACAATTAATTTAGATAATTTTTTCGGTGGTTTTTTTACAAAAAGTGATATGTCTGGAGATATACATCTATTTTGCACTCAATTAGCTGAAATTTGTAAAAAAAACAATGTCAAATTTAATTATAATACATCTATAAATGATATAGTTCATAAACATAATTTAGTTGAATTAAAATTTAGCACTCAAAACACTGACAATACTGATACTTTTGATGCAACTGTAATTTGTGCAGGTGTATCAAGTAAGTTTATAGCTTCTAAATTAGGAGATAACGTTAATATATATCCTGTAAAGGGCTATTCCATAACGATCGATCTTAATGATAAAATTAGCCAAAAACATGCGCCTGAAGTTTCACTACTGGATGATGGAGCTAAAATTGTGTCAAGTAGACTTGGTATAAATAGATTTAGAATAGCAGGTACAGCTGAATTTAATGGTTATAATAAAGATATAAGAGAAGACAGAATACTTCCATTGATTAAATGGAGTAACAAACTTTTTCCAAAAGTGTCAACTGAACACTATAGACCGTGGGCAGGGTTAAGACCTATGACCCCAAATATGATGCCTAAAATTGGTAAAGGCAAATTACCTGGAATATTTTATAACACTGGCCACGGACATTTAGGATGGACATTAAGTGCTTTTTCATCTTTATTAATTTCAGATATATTATTAAGAACTGACAATTTAAATTAATTTTATATATCTAAGTTTGAAACATTTAATGCATTCTCTTGAATAAAGTTTCTTCTAGGCTCTACTACCTCTCCCATGAGTGTTGAAAAGGTCTCTTCAGCATTAATTTCTTGTTCAATTTTGACCTGAACTAAGCTTCTAGAGTTTGGATCAAGAGTTGTTTCCCAAAGTTGGTCTGGGTTCATCTCTCCTAGCCCTTTATATCTACTTATTTGAGCACCCTTTTTTCCTTTTTCTAGAATAAGATCTACTAAATGTAAGGAAGAATTGATTACCAATTTTTCGTTTTCAAAGACTAATTTTACATTTTCTTGAAAAATTTTAGAGTGTTCAAAAAGATTATTAATTTCTAAAACTTCGTGATAATTTAAATCCTCAGATTTTAATTCAAACTTTTCTGTTACACCACGATAAGTATTTTCAAATAGTATTGATTTTTCAGAAGAATTTAAATTAATTTCCCAATATTTATTTTCAGGATTAAATCTATTTAAAAAATTTGAAATTATATTAATTTTTTCTTTATCTTCAAAAATGTTTTTGTTGAGTAATCCTAAATTTGATAAACTTGATATAATTTCTTCACCACCAATCTTACGAGTCAATGACCTAATATATTTGTTAAGAATTATACATTTTTCAACAAAATTATTTAAATCTTTCTCAATGATTGTCTCATTATTACCAATTGTCAGAGAACAATTTTTTATTCCATTTTTAATTAAAAAATCATCTAAATGATTTTGATCTTTAAGATATATTTCTGATTTATTTAACTTAATTTTAAAAAGTGGTGGCTGAGCAATATATAAGTAACCAGCATCTACCAAAGGTCTCATATGACGAAAAAAGAATGTTAGAAGTAAAGTTCTAATATGACTTCCATCGACATCAGCATCTGTCATTATGATTATCTTATGGTAACGTGATTTCTCTAAATTTAACTCGGCATTTCCTACTCCAGCTCCTATCGCCGTAATTAGTGTACCAATTTCAGTTGATGATAACATTTTATCAATTCTTGATCTTTCAACATTTAATATCTTTCCTCTAAGTGGCAATATTGCTTGATTTGATCTATCACGGCCTTGTTTTGCTGATCCACCAGCAGAATCACCTTCAACTAAAAATATTTCAGCTTTCTCAGGATCTTTCTCCTGACAATCAGCAAGTTTTCCAGGCAAGCTTGCTATATCTAGCACTCCTTTTCTTCTAGTTAATTCTCTAGCTTTTCTTGCTGCTTCTCTTGCAGAAGCGGCTTCATAAACTTTATTTATAATTTTTTTTGCATCTGCAGGATTTTCTTCAAACCATTGTGACAATGATTCATTTATACATTGTTCAACGATTGGTCTAACTTCACTGGAAACTAACTTATCCTTAGTTTGACTAGAAAATTTTGGATCAGGTAACTTTAATGAAATTATTGATGATAAACCTTCCCTACAATCATCTCCAGTCAGTTGAATTTTTTCTTTTTTGGAAAACCCAAAGTTGTTTGAATAATTATTTATCACCCTTGTCAAAGCGGCTCTAAAACCTGCAAGATGAGTCCCACCGTCTTTTTGTGGAATGTTATTAGTAAAACATAAAGAAGTTTCATGAAAAACATCAGTCCACTCAAGGGCAACCTCCATCGAAATATCTTCTTTTTGATGTGATGTAATTATTGTTTCATGAAAACTATTTCTAGATTTATTAATATGTTTTATATATTGCCTCAAACCTCCTTCATAACTAAATTGAAGAGTTTTATTTTCAGAATTTCTTTCATCAATTAAGTTTATTGTTATTCCACTATTTAAAAATGCAAGTTCACGAAGCCTGTGTTCTAAAATCTTAAAATCAAAAGTAACAGTTGAGAATATACTTGAACTTGGCTTAAAAATAATTTCTGTTCCAGTAACCTGAGATTCTCCAATAATTTTTAGAGGATTTTCAGCATTACCATTTATAAATTTAACAAAATACTTTTTACCGTTCCTACTTATATTCAATAAAAGAAAATCTGATAAAGCATTAACTACAGATACACCAACACCATGTAACCCCCCTGATACTTTATAAGAATTATTGTCAAATTTTCCCCCAGCATGAAGTTGCGTCATGATAACTTCTGCAGCTGAAATACCTTCTTCAGGATGTAAATCTACTGGTATGCCTCTACCATCATCTGAAATTTTAACAGATCCATCAGATAATAAAGTAACGTTTATATTTTTACAATAACCTGCAAGTGATTCATCAATTGAATTATCTAAAACTTCATAAACCATGTGATGTAATCCTGAACCATCATCGGTATCTCCAATATACATTCCAGGTCTTTTTCTAACGGCATCTAAACCTCTTAAAACTTTAATAGAGTCTGCATCATAATTTTTGTCACTTTCACTTTTATTTGTTAAATCATTATGCATATTTCAACTCTCTTTTTTTGGAAAAATTTTTTTGTAATTTATTAACATCAATTAATTTATAAGAAACCGGATAATCTTTAAAAGCTCTAGAGTTTGTGCACGTGAACCAACATTGTGAGTTGTGTTCAGATGTCTTTTCAAATAAAGCTCTTTTATGAATATCATCAAGATGTTCTATTATATCATCTAGCAAAAGAATTGGTGTTTGTTTATATATAGACTCCATTAAATCACAATGTTTAAAAATTAAAGAAATTAACATTACTTTTTGTTCTCCAGTAGAACAATACCTGATTTCTTGTTTGCTTTCTCTTTTAAAAATCAATAATTCTGATTTATGAGGACCAATAAATGAACTTATACCATTATTTCTATTTTTTCTTAAAATTTCTATCATTTTAGAATGATATTTTTCTTTACCTAAACTATCTAATAATTCTTCTGTTTTTCCAGTAATTTCTAAACATATATCAGGAAAAAAATCTTCATTTAAATCAGATTTAAAAAAAATACTCTGCATTTCTGAAACAAATTTTTTTCTGCTTTCTATAATTTTTATCGATAAATTGACAATGTCATTTTCAATGGTATCAATCCAAATTTTATTACCATTATAATTATTAATTATTTTAAGTCTTTCTTTGATTAAAAATTCATATCTATATAGTAAACCTACATGTGTTGGGTTAGATATGTTAATCAATCTATCAATAAATCTTCTCTTTTCTTGCATTCCATTATGAAAAACAAGAAGCATTTGTGGCGTGATCCACGAAATTTTTACTAATTTTGATAAGTCAGCCTGTTTTGCAAATTCACCGTTAATTTTTACTAATCTAGAATTATTATTTTTTTGAATTCCAGTACCTATTTCAAATGTTTTATCCATTACAAAAACACTTGCATGGACCCCCCAAAAAAGATCTTCATAAAATTTATCATCAAAATTATTAAAAATTAAATCTTTTGATTTTGCTTTTCTTATACCTCTTCCTGAAGTCAAATAAGAAACAGCTTCTAGTATATTGGTCTTACCAACACCATTATGTCCAACTAAAACAATATTATCAGCAGATAGGTTTAATTCCAAATTTTTATAATTTCTAAAATAATTTGCTTTTATTTGTTTAATAAAAAGTTGTTTATTATTTACAAAATTAATATTTGTATTTACTTGGGTTTGTTTCATTAACTTATTAATTCTATACCCTCATTGGCATCAAAACAAAAATTGTACCCTCTTGTTGTTCATCTGTAATTAAAGCTGGAGAAGAAGAGTCAGATAATGAAAAATGAATTTTATCACCTTGAATTTGATTTGTAATATCCAGTAAATATTTAGAATTGAAGCCTATTTCAAGCTTTTCTCCACCAAATTCAATTGTTAATTCTTCGATGGCATTACCTATTTCACTATTATTCACTCTTAGAATTAATGAATTATTATTTATTTCAAGTTTAACTGCCCTAGTTTTCTCTATAGATATAGTAGAAACTCTATCAACAGCATCTTTAAAATCTTTAGTTAAAACTTCTAATTTATTTTTATTTTCTTGTGGTATTACCCTTTGATAGTCAGGAAATGTACCATCAATCAATTTGGAAGTTAATATACAATTATTTACGGTAAACTTAATTTTATTCTTTGAAACCTTTACCAATATATCTCCATCAGTTTCTTCTAAAAGTTTTCTTAACTCATTAACAGTTTTTCTAGGAATAATAATTGATGGAATTCCATTAGCGCCTTCTGGAAGCTTAAGTTTAACTTGAGCTAGTCTATGTCCATCTGTAGCTACTCCTTTTAAAAAATTTTTATTTTCTTCATCTTGGTGAACATAGATGCCATTCAAGTAATATCTTGTTTCTTCTAGAGAAATTGCAAACTTAGTATTATCAATCAAATTTTTCATGTCTTCAGAACTAATTGAAAATTCTTTTCCATCAGATATATCTGTCATAACTGGGAAATCATCAAAAGGTAAAGTGGGTAGAGTAAATTTTGATTTACCACATTCTAATGTTAAATTATTATCGCTTACATACATTAAAATTTCAGAACCATCAGGAAGTTTTTTAACAATGTCGTGTAAAGTATGTGCTGGTACTGTAATTTTTCCATCTGATATTACATTTGCAGAAATTTTCTCTTTTATATCTATTTCCATATCTGTAGCTATAAAGTTAATTTCTTTGCCAACTGCTTCAATTACCAAATTTGACAAAATCGCAATTGCATTTTTTCTTTCAACAACTGAGTTAATGTGACTTAAGGGTTTAATTAAATCTGTTTTTACAATTGCAAACTTCATTTCATTTTCCATATGTTGATCATATTAATTTTAATATTTATAATTTCTAATTTTACACAAAATATAGCATTAATTTTATGAATCAGCAAATTTTTACGTATATATAGTATATATAATTAATCTACTTTTAAGCTTGAGATTATATTATCTAAATCCTGTTTAACTTTTCTATCAGTTTCACTTAAAACTTTAATTTTATTTACACCATGTATAACTGTAGCATGATCTTTCCCACCAAAAAGTTTGCCTATTTCGGGGTAAGAAGAATCTGTCAATTGTTTAGATAAAAACATTGCAATCTGCCTTGGTTTTGAAATATATCTAGATCTATTCTTAGAACAAAGTTCATGAAATTGAAGATTATAATATTTTGAAACTTCAAGTTGAATATCTTTGACAGTTATTTTTTTATGATTTTTATTTATATAATCAGTAAGTATAGTTTGTGTGTTTTTTAAATTTAATTCAGTCTTTGTTATATCAGAATATAACATTATTTTATTTAAAGCCCCTTCTAATTCTCTTACACTACTAAAAATATTTTCAGCTAAAAAAGTAATTACATCTCTTTCTAAATTTACATTTTTATTAATAACTTTATTTCTAATTATTTTTTTTCTTAATTCAAATGTAGTTGGCAAAATGTCGACAACAAGACCTCCAGATAATCTAGATCTAATTTTATAATCAAGATTTTTAATATTAGAAGGAGATTTATCAGCTGTAATTATAACTTGTTTTTTATTATCAATAAGATCATTCAATAAATGAAAAAACTCTTCTTGAGTAGATTTTTTTCCACTAATAAATTGTAAATCATCTATCATCAAAACATCAATGGATCGAAATTGATCTTTAAAACGTATCGTTTCATTCATCTTTAGTGACTTTATAAATTGATACATAAATCTTTCAGCTGAAATATATATAAATTTTTTATTATCATTTTTTTGCATATTCCATGCAATTGCATTTAGCAAATGAGTTTTTCCAATTCCTACGTTTCCATAAATAATAAATGGGTTATAGTCTACATTAAATTCTTTACCAACTCTTTGAGCTGAAAAATAAGCAAGTTCATTTGATTGATCTACAATAAATTTTTCAAATGTATAATCTTTGTTTAAAATTTTAGACGTATTATCTGTGAATGATATTGATGACAAAGTTTGATTTTCATCTTCAGACTTTTGTTTTATTGTTTTGTGAATAAGCTTCTTATCTTTTTGAACTGTAAACCTAATCTTATTTAAACCTATAAAAACTCTTTTTGCCCTTAAAAAAATTTGATCGTAATATTGATTGTCAATTCTATTTTTTACTAACTCTGAAGGTGTCTCAATTATTAAAATAAAATTTGTATACTCTACAAAAATTAAAGGCTTAACCCATGAATTCCATATAATACTTTTAAAATCATCTTTAAGATCATTTTGAACAATTGACCAGGATGTGTCATCAATTTTTGAATTTTCAATTATTTTATTTGACATTTTAAAACCATAAAGGTCATTAAATATTATTTAGTAATTAAAGCAATTTATATGATTTAAAAAAAAAAAAAAATTTATTAATTTTTTTTTTTTAAAAATTTAAATAATGAATATAAAATTTTTTTATTTCAAAAATATTTAAAAAAAT